>Ga0194119_10001035_pt1 | contig 51904 bp, 70 predicted proteins | sample TA2MahC100mmetaG_FD_148620 | JGI IMG/M metagenome (GOLD analysis project Ga0194119, IMG submission 148620) | Freshwater microbial communities from Lake Tanganyika, Tanzania - TA2015018 Mahale Deep Cast 100m | ecosystem: Environmental > Aquatic > Freshwater > Lake | place: Tanzania: Lake... | reverse complement strand
CGCTGACGGTTGACTTCCTTGGGAAAACCTACGAGACGGTGAATCTCAGTGGGAACTTCACATTCACAGCATCGAGCAACCGTGCGGCAGGCCGGACCAAGACATTCCGGATCATCTGCGACGGTTCAGACCGAACTTTGGCATTCAACGCTTCTTGGGTCTACATCGGATCGGCGGCACCAGCGAGCATCGCGGCGAACAAGACTGGTGTGCTGACGTTGACGTGCTTCGGAACAGCGGAAACCGACGTGCTCTACTCTTATGCAGTCAGTCCTTAGGGTCCTTCTCTTCCTCCTGCTGACGTTGCCTGTCTTCGCGCAGGGCGCCCGGCATTCTGACTTGGCGCTGGTCAGCACCGTCAACACGAACAATCTCGACGGGTTCTGGATTGAAGTAACGACCACCACCACACCGCAGACTTTCTCGTTTGGGAGTTCAGGTTGCACGAAGGGATTCAACGTTGACTGGGGTGATAGCTCGGCAACGCGATACACCCACTCGGCGCTGACAACGTGTTCGCATTCCTATGCGGCGCCCGGCGTCTACCAACTCAAGATGTCAGGCAATGCAACTCGAATCGTCTTCTACGGCTACACGCCGACGTTGGTAACGGAGATTTTGAGTGCGGTCAACGGGATCAATGGGATCACGTCGTGCGAAGCGATGTTCCGTGGTTGCACAGCTTTGGCTGGGACCATACCAGCGACGATGTTTGATAGATTGCCTTTGATCGCGGCCAGCGGATTCAATGCAACATTTCGCGGGTGTACGAGTCTCACGGGGTCAATTCCTGCAAACTTCGGACGGTATAATACAGCTTTAAGCACAAGTGGGTTTTACTATACTTTCTACGGTTGCACCGGTCTAACAGGCTCGATTCCGACCGATTTCGGCCGGTACAACACGAGTCTAAGTTCAAGTGGATACGAGGCCACATTTTCGGGTTGCACAGGTCTAACAGGAAGTATTCCGACAGACTTTGGAAGGTATAACACGAATCTGAGTACTTATGGATACTACAGCACGTTTTATGGTTGTACTGGCTTAACAGGAAGTATTCCAACGGATTTTGGACGGTACAACACGGGTTTGAGTAGTAATGGATATGGCGCAACCTTCTACGGTTGCAACAAACTCACTGGCTCGATACCTACGGACTTCGGACGATACAACACGGGTTTGATTTATGGTGGATACTACACCACGTTTTATGGTTGTACTGGCTTAACAGGAAGTATTCCGACAGACTTTGGGAGGTACAACACACTTCTCAGCACTGATGGCTTCCAGTTGACTTTCTACAATTGCAACAAACTCACAGGGGCGCCTGCTACGCTTTTCGATTACACTCCGTTGAACACATCACTAAACGGCACTCTTCGTGGTTGCACCTTGATGGTGGGTGCAATTCCAGCACTGACGGTGCAGACGAACGTGACAACCGTGGATTTCAGGAGCAGCGGTTTCACAGGTTGGACGACCTCAACAATCCCGGCGGGCATGAAGACCGTCACACTGTCTGGCTTAGCTCTGACCGTTGGCGCGGTGAACCAGTGCCTCGTGGATTTTGACGCCGCAGGATCGAGCAACGGGACTTTGGTCCTGAACGGCGGCACATCGGCAGCACCAACTGTTGGTCCACCGGATGGTGTAACAGCAAAAGCCAATCTCATTGCACGCGGTTGGACTGTGACAACAAATTGATATGAAGACCTGGAAACCCATCTCGATTTTCGCGGCGACCGTAGCGGTGATCGCTGTTGCCCAACTTGGTGAAGAGAAGGACGAGCTGGTTAAGGAACGCAAGCTGGTCCTCAACAAGATCACCAAAGCGGTCGAGGCGATTGACGCAGCGCCGACGGCGGCCCAGTACGAGGTCAAGTTCTACGAGAGCGATGTGAAGGCAGCCTGGCACCTGGTCCATGACGGCGAGAAGGTGCTCGCGTTCATCGAAGGGCCCGGTGTGACGTGGACGACGAACAACCTGATTGCAGGCACCCGCGAAGAGTGCGAGAAGGTAATTGACGATTTGAAGCTTGAACCATTGCCAATTCAAGAACCTCCGGAAATACCATGAGAAAACTACTCATTGCAATACCAGTACTTGGCCTGCTCCTCTGGGCAGCGGACAACGACGTGGAGAAGGTGACGAAGGAAGTCACAAAAACTACGTACATCGACACGATCATAATCCGCAACGATCCTGACGGTGTGCCGCTTGGGATCACACTCGTCACCAAGCGGGTCAGCACCGAAGGCGAGGACAAACCCGTTGACACATTGAATATCAGCAACGACTGGCTGAAGACGAATCGGCCGCTGTTTTGGATGGCGCTGACGAACATCTCGACGCGAAGCTGGATCGGCAGGACAGCCTACACGAACTGGGTTGCGACCAACGGCGTAATTCGGGTCCCGGATCGAGTTTCCTTTGTGCCTGGGCCAGGAGTTTCTCTCGCTGAAACATCTGGGAAGCTTCACGTCCAGCTCGTACCTACGCCCGCAGAGGAACCCTCGCGATCTCTCACATCATGGACTGCGCTTTTCCATACGGCACCAGACAAGCCGTTGGCACTTACGGACCAGGCTCAATGAACACTGTTTTGTGGACATGAATGATTTAACAGAGCGTCGGGCGCAGTTTGTGTATGACGGCGCACGGCTGGCGGCACAAGCTGCACAGGCTCCGATTGTGCCAGTACCATGGGACGAACGCGAAGAGCCGTTCAAGGTACAGTTTCGGAAAGTGATCGAACGGCAATGCGGCGAACAGCGCAGCAGATCTCCGGAGGAATTGCACGGTAGCTGGATGCAAGCCTATTTTGCAATGGGCTGGGTGTATGGACCGGAGTACAGCCGTGAGAACAAAATACATCCTGACCTTGTGCCGTATGCTGATCTCGGCCAGTTGGAGCGTGACAAGGACGCTGTGTTTGTGGCGTTGTGCGAGATTGCAAGGCAATGGGTCTATGAGTTGTGATGCTGTGAACTACACCGAGGACGAGAAGCGGAAATGCCAGCAGGCGCTCGTTGCGGCGCTGTGCTTCATTGGCATCTTCCTGCTGATCCTCGGCGCGGCGATCTACGATATTCTGAAACGATGGTACGATACCATATGAAAAACACCGATGGCAGCGTGAACTGGTGGCAGTTGGGAACGGCGGCCCTGTCGCTGCTCTCCGCGATCGTCTCTGGTATCGTGGCTTACCAGATGCAGCAGATTGATGTGCTGCGAACGAAAGTCACGGCGCTTGAAGTTGCTATTGCAGCAAGGACAACGGTTATCGAGAGCAACGGCGAATTGCTGCGGAAGATCGACATCAAGCTTGATGCGATGGCTGCTATCAGCAACAGCATGGACAAACGCCTCGTGACCATTGAAGCTAGTCGATTCACGGCCAAAGACGGCCTGGACATTTGGCAGGAGATCAATAAGATCCGCGCTGAGTTACCTGCGATGTTTCCGCCTGATGAATGGCGCCAGAGAATTATTCGACTTGAGGAAACGCTGAGGAAACCATGAAAAGTCTCTTTAGATATCTTGCTGAGTCTGGAATGGAGGATGCCTATGGCTGGCCGGAGCTATTTGCAGATATACTAACGGTCCTGGCGCCGTGGGTTGTTGTATATCTAGTTACTTTTGCTTCAGGACTTCTTCTAATGAGGATATTGGAGTGATAACCGCTATTGTTCCATTATATAATCATGCTCGAGAGTTACCTCGGTGTCTAAATGCTTTACTTGTACAAAGTGTAAAGCCTCGTATTGTTGTAATCGATGATGGGAGTACTGATGATAGTTATAAGGTTGCAAAAAGCTTTCCAGTTGAGGTATATCAGAATGAGTCAAACAGGGGTGTTGTCTTTACAATTAATCGTGGTCTTAGCTTAGCCGAAGAATATGTAACATTCTGTCCTGCTGATGATGTAGTTCACCAAGGTTTTATTGAAAAGACTTTGTCAATGCTTAGATGGTATCCAAAGGTTGCTCTGTGTGACGGTATGGCTGAATGGGTATGCTCTGTAACCGGCGCTCGATGGATAATGGGAAAGAGAATGCCTTCTGGGCTCATTGAACCTTCACAGATGGTTCGTCTTGCAAAGCAATTTCGTTTGGCAATTCAAGGGACAAGTTGTGTTTGGAGGACAGATATACTACGAGGTAATGGTGGTTACCAAGAATGTCTAGGAAGTCTTTGTGATTGGCATGTTGCTTATAAGTTAGCCTTTGTATATGGTATGTGTCATATACCAGAGGTATTGTCTACATTTAATATTGGTCCGCGCACTTACGGCGCTAAGCAGAAACGGCAACAGATTAAGCTACTTGTACAATCGTTGTTAGGCGATAAAGAGCTTCTTGAAAGTGGTATGCTTGGTGATCTTGGTCTAGCGTCTTTACATTTACAAACAGTCAATATATGGTTTGTTCTTCGCCTTATGAAGCGTTTATGTGAACGTGCTGGTAGGTTGTTGCCAATACCTATTGGAAAGTTTATATTACGGACTGTCTATGGGCACTAAGATTCAAGATGCTTTTGAGATTTTAGGGGCATTATTACTGTTTTTACTAGTAGTTCCAGTTCTTATAGTAATTGCATTATTTAGGCGCGTATGAATGACGATACACAAATAATTCATGACGATGCTGGAAAAGCTGGTACTAGTCAAATCTTCGGGATTAGTATCCGTGCCCTCTTAGCATGTTCTCTTGTGTGGACTGTTTGCATTATTTTTCTGTTCTATGCTGCTGCAAATATTTGGTTCACGTACCAGAATGATGTTCCCTTAAGCTTGAAAATTGAAGAACCTCTATATTCAATGGCGGTAGCGGCGCTGGGGTTTTATTTCGGACAAAAAGTACAACAATGAAAAAACTATTACCATTACTGCTGCTAGTCCTATTTGTAAGCTGTGCTACTAGTCCAGAAACTGTAGCATATAGGACTATTGCCACTACTGCTGTTTCAGTTGACTCCGCAATGCGGGGCTGGGGAGATTGGGTTAAGTCTGGTAAGGCATCAGTCTCATCTGAAGACTCTGTTCGGACTGTATATGAGTCTTATCAGGTTGCAATGACTGCGATGCAAACTAGTATAAATGCTTTTCGACTTGGCGCCAATAGGAATATCATTAATAAGGCTTCTGCTTCTTTATCAGCCTCAGCTGACGCAGTTATCGAAATCATCAGAAAGAATACCAATGACACAAACTGAAATTATCCTAATGGCTCTAGTTAAGTATGGTCCTAATTTGGCAAAGGCTATATATGATATCTTCAATAAGCCAAGGCCAACGGCGGAAGACTGGAATGCGATTTTTGCTTTAGCTAAACAACCTTACGAATCTTATACAAAGTAATGCCTGCTAAAGTAATTCCTACTAGCGCCGGGAGATATAAGGTAGTTACTCCTAATGCTGTTCATGCGAAGGGAACAACTCTTAAGAAAGCTAGATCTCAGCAACGACTTTTAAATGCTTTAGATCATGGATGGACAACGGCGAAACGAAAATGATTCTTGAGATCAATCGTACTATTCTGGTTATCCCAGCATTCTCCCTTCCGGCGACATTTCCCGGAGTTAGTGAGCTTTTGACCCAGTTTAGTATAGGAAATACAGATGAGTTCTCCCTTAAGATACCCATTACTTCAGAGGCTTCTTATGTCCTTGCAGTACGTTGGACTAGTTCTACTAACACATATCGCTATCGTCTATGGAATAGTGGTGTGTTGTATTTTCCTGTTTATGCTGGTAGTCGCATTGGACTCAATGCTTATTTTGAAGTTTGGTCAGTCAGTGGTTCAGCCTTGGCGGTTAGTGCTGGTAGACAATTAGAGGCAAGCTGGTTGAATTATCCAGATGCAGGATTAGAAACCAGTGACGTTATTAATTGTTCTGAGGTACCTCTAGTTGCTATTCCACCAAATCCACATACGAATCCATTTAACGTTAACTACTGGGTGTAATTATGGCAGCCTCACGGCGATTTATTGTAATCGGACTTGATCCAACGGGACTTCCAAATGGGATCACGAAAGCTCAGCTTCTTCAAATGACTGAAGCTGCTGGACCAGATTCTGATATTGGATTTTTGTTCATTGGTGGTGTTGCTCCGGTGATAGCAACATATCCGGAGACTGCCAGATTTATTTGGCTTAATATCTCTAACGGCGAGATACGATATTATACAGGAGCAAGTTGGCAGTTATGTACAGCGACCGTAAATATTGCTGCTGGTAGTGTTACTATAAGTAAGCTTTCAGTCTCTGGCGGCGCAGCGTATAATCTTATTCGTGTAAATGCCGGTGCCACAGCATTTGAGTTTGTTACTCCTGTCAATGCAATCGCCGACGGCACCCTGCCAATTGCCAAACTTGATGGCGCCGTTGGGAATAATGTCTTAGCATCAATCGCCGATGTTCAGAGTTGGGTTTCTTATGCTACTTTAGCCGCAGCAATTCAACCGTTACTTCCTGATATTGCCATTACACAGATCACAAAGGGTTCTCCTAATCAGCTTCTTTATACAGATGCTACTCCAGAAGTTGCTTGGGGAGGGGTCAACACGGCGCTGGCAGATAATTCACTTGACCATATGAAGATTAACTACTCTACCTATGAGCTTTCAATCGTCGCTGGTGTAGTTAACATGAATGCTAGTCTTGCGACTAGCTTCTACTTGAATCTTACAGCGAATGTGACTGACTTTAATGTTCTTGGTATAGTCAATGGCATGACAGTCAATTTAGCTATTCGTCAAGATGCAGCTTGGACTGTGACCTTTGATGCTTCAATTATTTGGTCAGGAGCTACTCCACCAGTGATTACGGCAACGGCAGGAAGAGTTGGTATATTGTCGTTCTCAAAGATTAATAACGTTATCTACGGCGCTTATATCCAGGACTACCATTAATGATTAAGGGTATTGCATTCTGGCAAGGTATTGTTCCTACACCACCAAACTCGGGTCCTGTAGAAGGTGGCGAGATTACTCTTATTTTCCCGCCGCCGTTTAATACTTGGGAAAGCTATACAATAACTAATCCAGCTACAAATGCTGATAATATGTCTGTAACCTTCCCAGATGTTTCTCCATATAATCCTGGTGGACCACAAACTGTGGGTCCAATTGCTCCTGGAGCTAATGCTGGGTTCTCTTATCAAGCACCAGGATATGCACACGTTAAGGAAGTTGACGGAACATGGATAGCTGGCGCACAAAGTGGCAATATACACTTAACTCTCGATGGATCATGAGACTAGGCGATATCTTAACTAGACTTGCATCGGCAACAGGAATCACTGAAAGAGATAAGCTCTTGGCATTGTTCAATGATGCTTATCAAGAAGTTTGGTCTGTTGTTGATCTTCCTGATACATTGGATGTCTTGGTAGCTAATCCGGATTCAGTTACCTCTGATGGGGAAGGGGTTGAATTGTTTCTTCCTTATTATGTACAATACATTCGTGGCGTGCGTCGTCATCTGGGCGAGCCTCTAGAGCTGACTACTAGGGCTAGGGTGTTTCAGCATAATAGAGGTACGAGGGTTCATTGGGAGTTGACTCGGCGCACGCCACTTTCAAGACGTGTTACAAACGCAACGCAATTAGAGATAAGGAGACTAGTAGCAGATATCCTTGTTACTGTTACAATTGTTGGTAAAACTGAACTCGCCGATAGAGTTGCAGAAAGTGTTGAATTCCAACCAAGCGACACTAGTAAGTTAACGGTGGGTAGATTTACAGAGGTTTATAGTATCACACAAGATAGACTTACTGGGGTTAACTTTGAATTCTTTGACGGCAGCGGGAATCATATGGCTTTTCTTCCAAACCATATGAAGGAGATCAGTTGTCCTGTTATTACTGTTCCGGATAGTGATTCATCATCCTCGGCGTTCAATATTTTGTATAAACCCTTGGCGCCATTATTTGATTCAGATGGCGAATCGGTAATGGATGCTTATGCACTTCCAATTTTATACAAGTGCCGTGAGTTGAATAAATTAGATCAGATGTTCAAGGAGGATTCAAGTGTATTCTCTGGTAAAGCTATGGGAATGCTGACCAGTGCCCTTCAACACGATCAGCCAGGTAAGATTAACAAGTTGAATTTTGGTCCGAATCCTTTTACATCAATTTACAGTGGCTACGTTTAATCAATTCTCGTTTGTCGGTGGTTTAGATACCCAACTGGATGCTGCAAAGCTTCCGGTGGATAGGTATTCTTTGCTGCTGAATGGACGGATTTCTCGAAATACGATTAAGCCTATTCGAGATAACCTTCGAATGGATGCTCCTAGCGGAACTTTTCAGGGCTTGTATGCTGTCGGTGATTTGTTAATCTTATTATCAAGCGGTATTCTGTATTACAGAAATGTAGTTACCGGTACTCCTTGGCAATCTCCGATGACATGGATTTCGATGTCCACAACGGCGCCAGTGATTGATGCAACTTTGGTTCCACTGTCTTATAATCAATTCACTTATTCAGGTACCCCAGATAATCTTCTCCCGGCGTTTAATGCTTCGATGGTAAAGACTCCTAAGGGATTACTATTAACTGATGGAATTAATCAGCCTAGGATTGTCTTTCCTGATGCTAGTTGGAGAGTACTAGGAACATATGCTTCTTGGACAGTTAATAATCCTGAGTATGTTCCTATCGGAAGTAAGCCTGTGCTTTCTGGAAGTAAGCTTTATATGGTAGCGCCGAATGGAATAGATATCTATCATTCGGTTACTGGGCGTCCATTAGACTTTGTAGTGAACAGGGATGTTACTGGGAACAAGGGGGGTGATGCCGATAGCATAAGCAAGACCATTGACTTCAATCCAATAACATCCCTTGTTCCTGGACAAGACGGCGGACTGGTTGTTTGTACTTTGTACTCGACATATGCCGTTAGTCTTGATTACGATAATACCCTGTTTGCAGAACCAAAACTCGTTGACAGTTTTGCATTTCCCACTGGCGCCGTGAGTTCCCGTGCATGGGCAGATATCTCTGGAGACATTGCCTTTATATCCCAGGCAGGAATCCAAGCATTCAATTATACAGCGCAAGTCAAACGGGAATCAAATAACTATCCCCTCGGCGCCAGGATAGCTTCGTTATTAGTCTTGCCCCAAACACAGGCTACTGCAACGAATTTCCAACAGTATGCTTTATTTGCTGTTAATACTATTTATGGTTATGGGATTCTTGTTTACGATACAACTCTTCAAGCATTTGTATCTTTAGATCTTGGCTGTGGACAGGTTACATTCTTTGCTACCGTTAAGTCAAACGGCGTTGAGAGATTATTCTTTATTAACTCCTCCAATGAGCTTTATGAAGCCTATGCCTCGTCCAGTTTTTCAACTTGCGGTGTTTATCTTGGTGATTACAATACTGTGGACGCTGAGTATGATCATCATGTGCAGCACATAAAAGCAGGATTTACTAATGTTCGTGAGGATGTTGTTGCTCAGATGATATACTTTGGTAATAGACAGATTATTGATTCTTGCCAGAGGAGATTATCATCAAGTGTTATTGCCTCAACGGCGCCGGTGCAACCTCCGTATCCGGCGTTTCGTGATTATGTTCCTGTGACCTTTCGTCCAAAAGATTCTCCGGCTGTATTTAAGTCTGGCGTCTTTCTTGAGTGGCGTGGTGAGGCAGATCTGCTTGGTTTATCTGTTAATGTCGTTGATGCTGTTGAAGATTGCAAACAGATATTGATTCCAAGTACATATAAGAAAGTCCTTACAGCCTTTGGCGATCAAGAATTAGGAACGGAGCTCGCCGGAGGTACTCCCGTTCTGACTCCAATAACAGTAACCTATGGTGCTGAATACGTGGTTCTTGGTGAAGTCCATACGGGATTCAAGATTTTGACAGATTGTGTCTTCACGGCGTCAGGAACCACTGTGTATGTGAAAGGATACCTTCGCGCCGTTGGGAACTGTTACAATGTAATTAAGCAGATGCTTGTAGAACGTCCAGACATTGTAATTGGTCTTGGGAATCATTTTCATCCAAGCGGGACCAGTACAGATGCAAATATCTTTAACATCCTTTTGAAGGATACTAAGTCCCGTTTGAAGTGGTGTGCTGGTGAACATGATATAGCTACTTTATCAGGAAAAGCTTTCTTTGATTACTTACCTTCGTTGAGGTATTACAATTACCGTTCAGGTGATGTTGAACTTTTCTTTATTAATTCCGGTTATCCCGACGGAGGCGGTGGAACAACAGAGCCAGACGGTAATACGGCGACTAGTATTCAGGGGATGTATCTGATTAAGAAGATGCAAGACTCAACGGCTAAGTTCAAGATCGCCGTTGTACATCATCCTCCTTATCTGTATCCAGATCTTCAATGGCCATTTTCAAATTACGGAGTTCAACTCGTTCTAACGGGATTTACTCATAATTATCAGCGCCGTTTGATCGGCGGTATTCAGCACGTTACCGCTGGAGTAGGTGGTAATCCTGGATCAGTTGATGGTGCTGGTAGTTTAGTCTATGTTCCTGGTATTACTGGTTACTTGTTACTTGAAGTAGATGAGTATAACCTTAGAGGATGCTTCAAAGGAATTAACGGAAGAATCTATGATACCTTCTTCGTTAGGAGGTAGGACCATAGAGGATATCTTTAATTTCGTTAAGGCCAATCGGGGCAAGGCATTTCCCGATTGTAATGATGAGGCAATTATTGTAGAGCTAATTGCTTCTCATGCTTGCGGCGGTTTGGTTTTTACGGAAAATGGTCATGGTATAGACGGAATGATGTCAGCTTTTCTTTACCATGATAAGAAAGTTGTAATTTTACATAACGTCATTTTACTTCCAACGGCGCCAAGAGAGGTTTACTATGTAGAATATCTACATAGGTGTCCTGGATATAGGATTCTTGCTCGGCGCCATGGAAAAGTTGAAGATATAACCAATATACTTGTAGGTACTTATGGGAGACTCACTTAAAGCAAGCGAATCAACAGCAGAAATGCTGAAAGGCTTTGCCCAGTATATTGGGCCAGCATTAAAAGCCGTTAACGAACAGGTTACTGGTACTGCAAGAGCGCAACTTGAGGCCGATAAAGCAGTCTCACCGGGTTATGCTGGATTGCAACAGGACATATTCTCTAAGTATGCTCCTGCAATGGCGGCGCTCGGGCGTGAGATTGAAGAAGGCAATCAGCTTGCAGCGAGTCAGAGAGAATTAGATATTACTCGTGGACCCGGCGCCGAGTTGACAAGAGAAGCTGTAAATCTACAAAGAGCAATTGATCCTGAGTACTTTGCTAGTCGTGAGGCTATTGGTCAAGCAATCACAAATCTTCTAGCGGCGCAAGATCCTAGTAGATTAACTGAGAATGAGCGTGAAGAAATTGCTCGTGGACTTAGTCGCCAAGGCTTTGCAAATCCTAGATCGGCAATAGATGCTGCAAGTAATGCAGCTATGTTTGGAAAAGGTTTAAGGGAAAAGCAAACTCAATTTGGTGATGCTATTACTAAAGCAGCTAGTGCCTTACCTGGATTGAAGACGGGATTTACAGGATTTGAGGTTGCAACGCAACGGGCATTGACTCCAAGTCCGGGTGGAGCAACGGCGCCGGGAGTAACTACTGGCGCCGGTGGACAGAACACATTTGGATTTGGCGGTAACTTGCTGAATAATATGTCAACTTTGTATAATACCGAACTTGCAAAATCTAAGGACTTCTGGGACAAATTAGGTATCGCCGGTGGTTTTGCTGGTAATATGGCTAGTATGGCTGGTAGAATAGCTGGTGGTGTTGCTGGTGGTGTAAGCGATCGCAATCTCAAAGAAAATATCTTACCAGTAGATGAAGATATTATCCTGGATCGAGTTAAGACTCTAGATATCTCTTCCTGGAATTACAAAGGAGACAATGTTCCACACATTGGTCCAATGGCGCAAGATGTGTTTGAACTTTTTGGCTTTGGTGACAGTGACACAGTAATTAACTTCATTGACGCAAATGGAATTCTTCTTGCCGCCGTTAAGGCTTTAGCAAAGAGAGTTGCAATGCTTGAAGCTGAACTTTATAAGGGAACAATCAACGCGTTATAATATATGGCTTGGTCTTGGACAGGATTCTTAGAGGGCTTGGCTGATATGCCAAGAGAAGAAAGAAGTCTTCGTACAGAGAAGCGAAAGAAGCTTTGGGAAGAGGAAGAAGCTATTAGAAATCTAGAAGGATCTGCTCCTGAGGATTGGAAAGATAATCCGCGAATTTGGGCGCAGAAGATGTTTCGGCAGTCACAAGCTGAACCGTTTATTACAACTGCTGGTCGGGCTGAGGAATCATTAGGAGCTTATCCTCAACAGCGACAATCGGGACTTAGCAAGATATTAGCAGGGATTGCTGGTTCTTCTGCTGACGAAGCGGAGAATATAAATCGTAGATCGACTGCAATAGAGCTAGGGTCTAGAATTCCTGCAGCAGTTGCTGCTGCATCTGATGCAGATATTCTTAGTAATCAACTTAAAGCTGCATCTGCTAGGGCGGGGATTGATCAGGATCTTCCAACATCTACTGCTCGCCGAACTGCTATAGAGAACCAATTAGGAACTCAAACGGCGCAGGCTAAACTTGATCAGGGTATTCCGAAGATAGCTGCTGAAGCTGAATATACTACTGCGAGACGAGATATAAATAAGGCTAACCTTGAAACAGATAAGATTATCTATATGCTTCCTCGTTTGAAGGAGCTTACAGAATCAGAAATGCAAGCATCTATTGCAAAGAATAAGCATGAGCTTGCTTCAGCAGAAGAATCTATTAAGCAAAATCTACCAGCTGTTTTAGCTAGGCTTGCAACAGAGAAAGCTAATGCAGATCTAGCTAGTATAGGTGCAATTGCTCGTGCTGAGCGTGCCGCGGCGCAATATGCACAAGCGTCCAACGAAACTAGAGTAAAATTACTAGCTCAAGCTGGGAAAGCTTATGCCGAAGATCCAAGCAGGTTGAATGAGAATGTTCTTGCAACATATGCTGGGTTACATAATATGACATTTAATGATTTTCTCCAGCATTACTATATGAGAAATATCTTATCTGGTGAAACAGAAGAAGGCGATCCAAATAAGATAACTCCCAGTACTCTAAGGTAATTTATGGGACAAACTTTAATTAATGCTAGGAATGTAGGTAAGCTCTCTCCCGAAGAGCAGAGGCTTGTACAGGCAAAGGCCAGAGAGAAGGGCCTTAATCCCGATCGTGCTATAGTTGTCACTTGGCAAGATGACGATTCCGGTAAGATTTCCCATGAAGTACAGGAAACCTCCGGCATTGGAGAATTATTGGGTGCACAAAGTGCAACAAGTATAGTTCCGGCAATGACCACTATGATTGGTGTTGGTGCTGGAAGGGAACTAGTAAAAAGAGCCCTTCCAATGGCGGCTAAAGCAACTCCATTGGGGAAAATAGCAAGTTTCGTAGCGCCGCTTGTTCCAGGACTAGGCTTTGGAATGTCAACGGCGAAGGTACAAGATTCACTTGCGAAAGCATATGGGCCTAAAGTTGCCAAAGATATTGTTGACAAGGCAACTATCCAACGTCTAACCCAGAAATGGGGATCTACGTTAGCAAGTATTCCCGCTTTTCTTACTACAGGTCGACCTGGACTTAAACCAGGAACACTTGGGACAACTGCTGTTCGAGAAACAGGAAAAGATGTTGCTAAACGTGTTGCTGCTGCTGGTGGTATTAACACGGCGATTGAAGCCGGATTGGAATTAGCAAGAGAGGGTTCTGTCGATATCGAACGTGCACTTGCCGCTGGTGTTGCTGGTGGACTAACGGCGAAACCTCACAGATTATCAACGGCATTAGAGCGCCGTGGTGGAAAGCTTGTTGATCTTTTTGCTGGTTCTCCTCCCGTTAAGATCGAAAATTGGAGGACTTTCCCTCGTGGTGGTACTGTAGCTGAGCAACAAAAGTGGTTAGATGATTCAGGTCGCGGTGACATTTCTATTAGGAACGCTACAGATTTCTATGATAAACTTACCTCCGGCGCCGGGAATCTTTTGCCTGAGGCTGAAGCAAAGGTAGTAAGAGAAGCTGCATTAACTGGTGCGGAAATCCCATCAATAACTGGTGCTTCAGCTAGAACTATTCGTCAGGGTGTCAAGGAATTAGGTGATAAACTTACTGAAGCTGATGCTGTTGAATTAGGAAAATCTAATCATCCGGATGTTGTTTTGGAAACTATCCGGCGCCGAGAGGCTTCTAAAGTTCTCGAAGAGCAAAAAGCCAAACAGGCGGCTAACCAAGCTACTCAATTAGCTCAGGCTAAGACCCTATTGGCTACACTTAAGACAGGTGTTCCAGAAAAGACAGAAATCCCAAAGGGACCTATATTTGATTTGGTCTCTAGACATCATAAGCATTTAGATGATGTAGATATTGATAGGCTTTTCCAAGCAGAATCTCCTAAGGCGGAACTCCAAAAGATCTTAGGAGACAAACTTACGGCGGTCAAATCTCGTTTAGAGACTGCAGCAGCAGATAAGAAAGCTGCCGAAGAGTCAATCGCAGAGGAACTTGGGTTAAGTCTTGAAGATCTGAAAGCACCGGAACCCGGCGCCAAGACAGCAGTCGAAATGCTTGGCCCAAGGAAGCAAGAATACGACTCTCTTAAGAATATTCTAGGAATAATCTCTACGAGAATGAAGCCTGTAATCGCCGAGTTAAAGAGATTACAGGAAATTGGAGTAAGTGATCCAAGACTGGAAGAGCAATATGCTGGATTTCAGAGATCTGTTGAGGCAATTAAAGTCAGAATGAGAAGCTTTGCAGATATCTTTAAGCCTGGAGATATTGAGGCTCCTGTAGAGACACTGGCGCCACCTGGTAAGCCTGAAGTTGTAAAGGAAGAATTACCAGTCCTTGGTGCCAAACCTCCATACGAACCTGGAACAATTCCATCGGCACCGGCAACAAGAATGGATATCCCAACGACACCTGGTGCCGTTGGTCCTTTGGCAAGATCATTTGTTCCTGAGGGGGCACAGACTACTGCACTTTCATTTGTACCAGAGACTCTTCCTACTGGTAAATTAAAAGTAGCGGAACTACAACCAGGTGCGTTACCTGAGGATGTATTAGAAGTAGAAATCCTTCCAAAACCAACAACAGCAAAACCAGCAACCAAACCCGGTAAACCCGTTTCCATTCCGAAGCAGCAAATGAGGTTACTTAGCAACCTTACAACAGCTAAGTTAGCTCCTGAGGCTGAAGCTAAATGGGAACAGCTCATCAGTAAGGCCAAGACACAGGAAGACATAAATAAGCTTTCAGCTGATATGGGTAAGGAAGGTATCCCTCCAACAGTGGAGCGTAGAATAAGTGTTGCTCGACGAAAGAATTCTGGTCAAGTTGATTTTCTTGGACTTGACTCCGGCGCCAGAGCCGTATTCAATACGGCACTTGATCTGGCGCAATTAAGTGTCCGTGCAGGTAAGGCCGTAGAATCTGCGGTATCTGATGCTATTGAGGGAATTAAAAAGTTTGGAAAAGAGTTCAATGAAGGTCGATTGAAAAGTGCTTTGTCTTTATTACTGGCGCCGAAGAATGATATGGAGTTCTTCTCGCCGAGAGTCTTCAAAGAGCTATTAGTTGGTCGTCCATTTGGATTGCAGCTTGATAAAGAGGGACGTCTCCCGGCGAAAGGTCTATTAGCGAAATTCGAAAAGCTAAGTGACGAGGATAAAGAATTCATTGAGATAAGTGGTATCGATAAAATGCTAAGAGATGCCAGCGCCGTTAATCCTAATGCTGCTGTGCATCCATTGGATATTATGGAATTATCTAAGGATGCTTTACCTATAAGTATTGAGAAGTTGGGTGCATTGAATCGAGGTGCGGATCCACTGGAAATTGGTTGGAATAATAAGAAATCAGCTGTTATTTCTGCACAGCTAAATAATGATTTACAACGGACTGATGTATCAAGACAGGCTCTTGAAATGGCTAGATCGGACTTTCATAATTGGGAACATAGGACCTTTAGTAGACTTCAGCAAGACTATGCTAATTTAGGTCCTGAGGCCTTTTATAAAGAGTATAATAATAAATTTTCTGGTGATTTTTTAGATGCACTTATAAGAGTATCGCAGTCTAGGGGTGAGTTTACTGCGGAGCTTGCTGCGATTCTTACAGGAAGTGCAGGACGTTCTATGGTATATCATGAATCAAATGTTTATCCAGAACATTTCTATGGAATGGCTGGCCCGGTTGAGATTTTAGTTCATGGGAAGGGAAATACACTATTTATGGCTCCACACTTTATTGGCCGAAATCAGAATCTTTATGGATGGGTTCGTGGTTATAAAAAGGATTTACCTGATGGTAGAAAGGTATTAGTCATTGCCGAGATTCAGCCTGAATGGTTACAGACCGTAAGAAGGGATATTAAGAAGCTTAAGGATTTCCGGGCGGAAAAGGAAGAAGGTCTTTCTAAGTTAACTAGTGAGGCTGCTCGAGAGGATGCACTTAGTGCTGCTAGAGATGAGATAATTAGTGAATTTCACCTACCTAGTACACATATGCAACCTAATATAACTGCTTCAAATTTCTATGAAGCATATGATCAGATAATGACTATTTTTGAATCAAGACTAAAGGATGTTCCAGGGTTGAAAACAAGTAATGCTCTGTTACTTAAAGCGGCTGCTAAGCATGCAAGTGATATGGGATATGATGGGATATTTATATCTGATGCTGAAACGGCGATGATGACAGAGGGACACACAAGAATTGCTGAGGCCATTCGATTAGTTGATGTACCTGTTTATGAGAAGCCTATTATAAGGGATGGTAAACGTACTGGAATTTTTCAGTATGAATTGTGGCGATTTGGAGGTTCAAGGCTCTCTGGAGATAAGTTTGTTTCAATTAATTTTCGAGCATTGGGTTATGGAGGTGATGATAAAGTACTTATTAATGTGTCGAATCCTGAAAGGAATACTGAAGAGCGGACCTTTTCATATATTAGGGGATTAGCAGAAGAACTTAAAGAAGATGGAATAGAGAATATTAGCACCGCAGATACTATTAAAATCCCACAAGAACTTGGAATGAGACTAAATTATGATAAGATTATTCCAGAAACGGCGCTTAGGCTCTTTGGGCCGGGACAACCAGCAGATTTCGGAAGCCATCAATATCCAGCGGCACAAGCATTTGGTAGAAAAGGAAGCATTACTGGAATTGTTTACCCTTTAGACCAGTTTAACTTTCACTACAAGGCAGGTATCCCAGCAACAACTTCAGGGACAAGCTATTCAAGAGTGGATCTTGGCTTATTGAGTCGTCCTATATTAGGAGCTGTTGGAAAAGTCCTAGCGGCGCCACTTGATTTAGTGAGGGAGGTTATAGGTAAACCGTTATCTGAGCAGATGTTAACCCTCGGCGCCGAAGGTTCCTACATAGATCAATTGGATCGAGTAGTTCGTCCTAAGGCACTGGCCTTAACGAATAAGTTCCTTAACGAATTACTTCTTGCTTATAAGGGACTTAGCTCTGGTGAGGAACTAAGGATTGATCGTTATATTAACGAGATAGATGCCTATGGCGCCAGTCCAATTGAGCTAACGTCGAAAGAGAAGATCGCCGTAGATCTTGTCCGGGCCATGTATGAGAATGTCCGTGTCGAGCAACTTAACCAAGGTGGACCAGGCATATTAGACAATAACACCTATAGAGAAGCTGGCTTCAGTCCTGAAAAGATTCCTAGTAAGATGTCACAGAAAGTTCGAAGGATTCTAACTGAGCGTCCTACAAATGATCCAGAAAGATTAAGTCTAGAAGCTGACTGGATTGATCACTATCAAAGGAAGTTTCCAGATATGCTTCCAGATGAAGCTTTAGCGGAGCTGAATAAGTATCTAGCGAGTACAAGACAGATTATCACGACTAGTAATACTCCTGAGTTTAATGCCATGCGGCGTGCAGAGGGAATCGGATTTCCGCTTTCGTTCCGAGCGCCGTTGAAGTCTACAATGATGTGGTATGCAACCCGTTCCGGACTTGATCTAGCCTGGTACAAACTTGTACAACAAGATCCAATTGCTCGCAGGATATTAGGTGAACCTGACACAGGGTGGGGGATGGAAAATCCTGATGTTCCTGTTACCTGGGAAGATGGGACACCTGTTAGTCCCTATGGGAACCATCCATTAATTGAAGCATACAAGAATGAATGGAATATTGCTCGACAAGTTCATCCGGATGCTTGGGAGAAGCTTAATGGTATTGCATTAAGCCATCTACTTGGAATCAAATCCTTGATTCGTGACGTTGGGTCTACGATGGTGATTCTTCCAGGGGAATATGGGATTACGAGTACTTTAAAGAATGCCATTCCGGCGATAATAAATGCCTTTGGCCCTCGTGCATATCAAGCCGGCGCCGTGAGACGTATCGCCGGTTGGAACTTCAATACTCCTGAGGACTTTGAAGGTGCTGCAACAAGATATCGGAATGCTGTACAGCAACTAACGGGACGAGCAGCAGTTGAGGTCGGAACGAGGAAGTTCCTATTTGAGATGGGAGTACTAATGGCGCGGGATAAAAGCCTGAAAGACCCTGGAGAATTTAGGGCTTGGCTTCAAGAAGCTATTGGAGATCGGTGGAAGACCATGACTGGTGAGGAGATTGAGAATGCTATTGGAAACTTACTTGTTGAAAATGTCCAAGGTGGATATACGACAACCGGACTGGCGCCGTGGCTACTTAGAGGATTTCATGGATCCAAAGGTAAGCAGTTCCTTAATGCTACATTCTCCTTAGCAAGATGGCCAATAGAGAGAATGAATCATTTCTATAATAATGTAATGGTTCCTGCTAAGAAGGGAGATGTATTACCGTTATTGAGATCAGCAACATTAGGACTCCTCGGCGCCGAGGGAATAAACCTTTTATACCAATGGCTCTTTAACGATAAGCCAAAGGAAATGACTATTGAAGAATGGGTCAATGCCGGTGGACTAACTGGCAGTGTGCCAAATAGAGAAACAGCATATGCAATCGCTGCTAAACTCCAACAGCTTAGTGCCGCAGGGACATTCTCAGATTTAGCTGGCGCCGCTGTACAAGCAACACAAGGAGAAGTTCCTAGAAATTACTCTTATCCTTTAGCAATTCCTGTCCAAAATGTTCTAATGCGAATGTTTCAAGCTCTTCAAGCGGCGCCAGAGAGAAGTAACAAAATTGAGCTTATTCAGGAGGTCTTGATTAAGATGTTTATGGATAATACCCAAACGGCGCGAAAGCTTTGGGAGATAGACAAGGAAGACTTTGGAAAGAGAGAAGAGAGGATCTGGCGCCGAGTGACCGGACAAGAGCAACCGGAGTATGTTAGAAGTAATCCATTTACACCGGCAGCAAAGCTAAGGCAAGCTAAGACAATGCATGAAATGAAAAGCCTGCTGCCGGACTTGGCAGCAGGTAATCGGGGGATAAATATCTCAACGGCGCTTAGAACACCTAGTATGAGATATAAGGAGGATTTTTATCCTTTTATTAGAAGGATGCAGGGTCCTGAAGCTGAACAGGCAAGATTGCAAGCTGATCTTAAAGAGCAAGAATTGAACATGCAAAGAAAGATCATAGCTACTCAAGCTGATTTCCAGCGCCGAATGCGGCAATTTCGTGAGCGGACAACGACTGCACTTGGGCCTTCCGCAAATTAGCACGAATTGTCTTTAGCGCCGTTCTGGCGTTTCTTCCTCTATCAAGATCGATTGGAGCGATCTTGACGCCATTTACAGTAAGCACCTTATAAGTGTGCTTACTTGCGTAGTACGTTAGGGCTGCTTCTGCGTTCATATTCCATCTTTCCAATACGGGGGTTGATACGTTTTAGGTTTCAGTACTTTACCAAGAGCAGTTTTAACAAGCCATTGATTGTTACCAACTTGTATGACTATTGCTTGTTTTGGTACGTCCTCTAATGATGTCCAGAGTTTTGTCATATTTGATGTATGGACTTCTTTAAAGGTGTTAATGATATCGATCTCATTGCCGTGCGCCGTAAGGTGAATTACATTGAACAATGCATCAAGTGTTCTTTGTAAACCAGAGCAACATAATTGACTCTTTCGAAGCTCTTGTGTTGCTTGTGCAACTTGATTAATGATATCATCTTTGAATTTTGTTAAGGGTAATATCGTTAATGGAATCTCCGGCGGCTTGAGTCCAACGGCGACATAAGCGCCGATGGTGACATAAAGCAGATCAGATAATGCATCAATAATATCAGTCCTACTTTCTGCTGACTGATATTCGAGATGCTCTTCTTCTATAAGATCTGCTTGAAGATAGGCATCTTCATTATTACAATCCTCGAATCTTTTAGGGGAGAATTGTTTAAATTTTCTTCTGAAGTCTTTTATAGCTTCCACGTACTCTTCGCAGGCTGTCATATAGTTTTTGTGCTTTGATTGTTTGTTCTCTAACTAGTTGTGACATCTTACGTTTACCTTTTATCATCTCTGGGTATCCTACGGTACCTCGCATCCAGCATCCATAGATATTTGCAGCGGTTATTGGTAGTCCATGTCGATTGAGCGCCGGAATAATGCACTGATTTATGTGCGCCGTTGCTACTTGTGTTGCTTCATGTTCTTTATGTGCCCAATACTCAAAGGGAAGATACTCATGCTCGTACCAAACGGCACGCGTGATTTGGTATCTTCCTCTTTCGTTGAAAGATCCGATAGCTTTATCATTACAAGATGACTCTAGTGTTGCAATAACAATAAGGATTGTAGGTATGTCCATATGTCGTTGGGAGTTTCGAACTGTTTATGATCTATTCTTGGAATTTGGACTTTGAATTCCTTCTCAACTTGAAAGACAATTCTAATAATGTCAATACTATCGGCGCCGATGGAAATAAGGTCAGTGTCAGGAGAGATTTCATCTATTCCCATTTCTTCTTTAATGATGTTTAGTAGGCGATTCATTTAAACGCATTTAAAATTGCTCCTGCTATAAGCATAGCGAGTAAACTACCAATGCAGGAGCAAATGATAATTAAGATTGCTTGACGAATCATACAAGATCGGTTACAAATCCACAAGCTTGAGGATGCCCACCGCCGCCGAAGTGTTTGGCAATAAAACTAGCATCGAAGTCTTTTCTAGCTCTAATGCCCCATTGGCGCTTATCTGATCTATCAAAGTAATAAACAGCAAAGGGAGTATCGGGATAGAGTTCTAGAAGTCTCTCGCCAACTTCAGAGAAGTTAATGGTTGCATTGACACAAGGGACAATATAGCACCAATGCAAATGATCTTGATAGAAACTACCCTGATCTATGAAACAAGGAGAAATAGTCTTGGATAATTGAAGCCATCTAACCCTCTTACACATTTCCTCTACCTCGCGACGCTGGAGTTTTAATGCCGTTACTCCGGCTTGAATTAATTCCTTATATGATTCTCTATAAATGAGTCTCATATATAAAAACGGATCAAACTCTTCCATTCGCAGTCCAGCGGAGAATTCTCGGGACATTGTTAAGTTAAATTTCCAAAGATCTCTATCTTCTATATAGCCCACAAAAAGCGGGAATAGTACTCCTGGAAAGAAATAATTCCACGTTAACCTAGCGCCGCTATGATTCATATCAAAGAGACAGAAGTCAAGTCCAGTACAAGCTTCTTGCGCCGTCTTATGGTGATCAATAACTTGAAGTTTAACTCTCTTAGAGAGCTCAATCATTATATCTCTTGGATAGGAAAAGTCTAAAATAAAGACCTCTCCTTCCAAACCCTCTGGTAGTGGGTCGCCGTAGTTCGCCGGATGTAGCTTAGCCTCCGGCATTTTCATTAATGCAACTGCTGCTGCACAGCAACCATCTGGACAGTTAGCGTGGTATATGATGTGTTTCATGTTTTGTATATGTATTTGTCTCCCCTACCTATAATTGTTCCGGTCAATTGTAATTCGTAAAGGATACCTTCCAGTTCCTTTAAGTTGATCTCGGAACAAAATTCTGCTAAGATCTGTGCTCGATCGACTGGGCCCATACGGGATTTGATAAACATCAGAATGTCCTTAGTCACTGGCGCCAGTTCATTCCGTCCGCCAAGGCTAAATCCCCAGATCATATTATCTTCTAATGTATCCAGTATCTCTAGTGCCTGCTTAAATGGCGCAAGGGGAATTTCCATTTCTACTGAGTCAGAGAAATGAATACAAGCTGCAAGCTTCAGTAAATGTACACGCTTTCTTCCGTAATAGGTTTGCATTCTGGTGCCGGCAGTTTCCTCTTTCTTTACATGCACATTCTGATACCAGTCCTCAAGGAAAGTAAATACTTCAGGAGAGTATTTCATCTCACCAAATATTGTTGTTAGTGTTCGAATCCATTCCAATAAGTGATCAAACATTTCAATTTGATCTTCTCCTGGTGGCATTAAATGGAATCTTTGGATTCTCGCCTTACGCTCAAATGAGAAGATTGTTCTGGATACAAATCCATCATTAAAGATCTTGAACTTACTCGCATCTGGAATAAAATCCGGTGTACATGCTGATAGGATATTTAAGCAGCAATTATGAATGAAGTCGGGCTTATCATGCTTGGTCTTATAAGAGTACATCGGCAGACAGTCATATGTCTGTAAGGTAAAAGTGGGTAACTTGTCCTCGTTACGCTTGAATAATGATTTGAACTCTGGTAAGACAAAGGACATCGAACTATGAGCGTATACTTTTTCTTTTCCACTGTCCATATAAGGAATACTTCGTATACCTGTGGACATTTCACGGGTTAATGCTTCATATGTGCAATCGTTGGGTCCCATTGGAATCAAGAGCGGAGCGTTTCCATTATTTGCACTTTTGAGATATTGGGTAAATTCTTCTTCGAGATTCTGCGGTTTGAATAAATGATGCCGCAGGATTAAATTAACAGCATCCAGAACTAGTCCCTTACCTAGTGCCGGTGGTCCAACTAGAACTATGTATAGGTTTGGGAATAATGGATGGTGCCGTAGGTTTCCATACCACACCCGGCGCTGGAGTGCAGACGAAACGCAATATAGCCACCCGAGATCTATCCATATGGCAGGTGAGAAAATATCTCGATTGTATTCTCTCCAGCGTTCGATGTTCGTCATTTGAGACCATCTGTGTTATCGGGTGCATAGTGTCCCCAGTTGAATCCAGTAGAGACTTCCGCTTTCATCTGAAATCGCTCACCACTCGGCGCCGTTAGGTCCTGCTCCATAAACTCTTTAGCTTTTTGGGAGCATACAGCTGACTCTGTTATTGGACATTGTAATAGATAAGAGTCATGTTTATTGTTTAAAATGTCCCATAGTAATCCATTTGCTTCTATAAATCTCTGCATATGAACAACGGCATGATGAGTAATACAGCCAACAGTCGATTGAGGAATAAAGCTTAATACTTCTCTTTCAACCTCAGAGGACCATGGTTGGACAAATCGGCGCGGATATCTAAACAGATTTCTAACTTCTCTTGACTTGCGTACTTCATCTATTAATTGTGCTTGCCACTCTGGAATCTCCGGGAATAGTCCTTTATGACAGGTAAAGTAATACTTGGTTTCTTTTGGAGAAAGGATAACCTGACCATCAGTTTCTTCAAGAATACTTAGACGGAATGTTGGCCACTTCACATCATAGTCTAAAGCGTGGATTAATTTCTTTCCTATGAGATACTCCCGTTTAGAACTAGCAATAGCTTTTGCTAACTCTGGCCATTCGGGATAAGCTGCTAGAGTTTTAGGCTCGACATACTCATAACGGGATCGAGGAAAATTACCACGGAATTTATCCAGAAATATCTGGAGGGCCATGTAAGTATGGGGTTTAATTCCGTAATGAAACAACTCCCGGAATCTTCCTGGTTTCGTTAGATATGCTACTACTAATGCCTCGGCGCCGGATTGGTCACACTGAACAAAGATATAGCCTTTCTTGGGAACAACACATCTCATTAGCTCGTCAATGGGATTCTGAAGATTAACTCCATAACGGCCAAAGAGCATTGCTGAACTAAGCCTAAATGACTTAGTCCCGGCAAGCTTAAGTTGACTTGAAATTAACATACAGCTTTTGGTCTTCTATCTCTGTAGTGGGAAAGTGAATATCCATTAATCCAACGGCGAGAATGGACTTGGCGCCGGTTAGCTTCAAGACTCTAAGCCCGAGGAATCTAATATCGGATTTTCCGAAGTCTATGTCACTAGTTGCCGCTGTAATTAAGTTGAAGTAATTGACTAGGTGCCCCCACTCAACGGCACCAAGTAAAAGCGTATTAGGCTTGGCGCCGTATTTAGATTCAAACTCCTTGATAAGACCACTTAACTGGGTTAACATATTGGGGCGCTATTGGGGTTCCGTATGTTGAGAGTTCCCTGTAACGAAAATAAATATAGTCTGGAGCCAGCTTGAGATATTCTGCTCTTTGTTCATATGACATATTTCCACCGCCGATAGAGAAAATCTTATTTTCCCATTTGATTCTAAAGTGTCCAAGTATTCCTTTGCATTTTCCCTTACCTTCTATCGCTGCTAGAACTTTTCCACAACCATATAGCCAAGGCTTTCTCTTTAGTAATGCCTTTGTTCTACCTTGAACATAAGGCATACTGGGATCACGGTAGATAGCACCTTCATAATTACTATAACAGCATGTATGATAGTAAAGCTCACAGCATTTTATATCAAGTTTTTGTGTTTGAACAAGGATCATTGGTTGGGGTGATGCTGCCTTTAATCGATCTATAATTTCTGATGCATACTTAAATCTCTCAGCAGGAAGCTCTGCCATGAAGATATCAAAACAGTGAAACTCTACTAAAGCGGTATCCTCATTAGGTTCATCTCTTAAGCAGGCTGAATTTAAACGCTCTTGACTCCAGCCGTGAACATATAGTTCGCCGTCGAGCCAAGCTGAATGTATAGAGAACCTACACTTGAATATATCAAGTTCTCTTCTCATTCTTGTAAAGATACGGCCTTTATGCAACCATGCTCGGATTCCACGGAGCTTAGGTTGAATGTAATACTCGCCGAGTGAGTCGACTTTATCGAAGTCAACGGCGAGCATGTGCCGTGGGATTTCGTAGGTTTGCATTAGAAATCCTCTGGTGGATTAGTGTCAATGAAATAGTACCATAAATAGATAGTTATGCACCAATTCTAATAGTCTGCTTGGACAGAGCGACTGATTTTCGTTTTGATTTTGACATATTCTTAAAATGAGGATTACTTGATTAGTCCGAGATTGACCAAATACTCGACCCCCTTTTCCGTTATCCAATTCCATCCCCACCCACGCTGTGCTAAGCCAGCCTTAATAAGTTTATCGCGATCCGACTTGCTGATAAGATGGCCGTCCCACGTGATGGATATGAGCTGTTTTAGCTGTTCTACTCTGGTATTCATAATTTCCAAGGTATAAATTCCAACATAGCTAATGTCTTTGTCGCTGAGCGGAAAGATAGAATCAAGGGAATTAACGGATTGTTATACTGAAGATGAAGTTTTAACAAAGCAACATGATTTAAGCTAGGAGCACCTGTCGCCGTGCGAAGCTGTACTTCATAATGCAATTTACTATGAAAGAACTTAGAAAGTTGCTGAGGTGACCCAGGGTTAAATAACGGATCGCCGAGGAGAATCCTAGCTATTCTTAGATATTGTTTCTGTTTCCGCATTATGGCCCAACGGGCCTCGGAAAGTTGCAATTCATTAATTTCCATTCCTTGAAGACACATCAAGAGATAAGGGTAAATACTAGACATCACTTGATTAACGCTATCAGCTAATCCTTTATCCTGTTGGATATATTTACATTGCTCCCTGTAGACTATACGCATTCCGTGTACGTCCAGAGCATTATACTTCCAGTATAATTGTTCTTGCTCTTGATTAAGTGGACATATTGCTTGATCCTTATGGAAAGGTTGCCATGTCCAATAGGATATACAGTGTCCTAAGCTGCGTTCTACTTCGGCGAAACATCTGTGGTGTGCTAGCATTGTGTCAAAGATATCATGACCAAATAATATTCGATATTTATGTGCCAGTACAATTAAATCGTGAAAGCAGTTATGGATAACTACCCGATTCCGTTGGAACGCTAAGCTTAGGGCACGGAAGAATCTAGCTAACTCTAACTGTGAATATGCTAATCGATTATCATATCGATAAATAGGAATAACGGCGACAGATGAATCATCAATCGCAATTCCGATACAGTTCAAAGTTAGGTCTAGGATTCTGTTCTCAATGTCTAAATAGATAGTTTGATTCTTTGCGTTATTGAGTTTCTTTATTACATCTCCCATTGGCGGATAAGTAATATACCTTAATGGCTCTATGGGTTTAAAGCCATTGAGAAGCTTCTTGATATCGGCCTTGATCCAAAAGCGATAGTTTATTGGTAATGTGGTTTGGAAATCTTTCTCGTTGCCGGAGGCCTCTTCATCTTCTCTTGAGAAATCATGTGCGTCTTGCGGATGAAATGTTGCAATTGTTGGGAGACCAAATACTAGTAATGGTTGTCCCCTATGGGACTGGAGGCTTGAGAATTCTGTCCAGCGCTGAAAGGCCTTAAGACCTACTAGTGCTATATGACTGGCTCCTTTAATATCTGGCGCCGTGTAGTCTGAGATAATGCACTCTTCTCTTGGGACAACGTTCTTAAAGAACCAGTCCCAAGCGGCACCAGTCCCTAACGGGAACTTATGCTGCTCTGTCAGAAGAGCTAACATGGCAAATCTTTACAGAAAGTTTCTGCGAAGAACTGAAACTGTTCGTCCCAGTCTCCCGCTTGCATTTCATTAGGAAACATGTTTGGATTAATCTTCGTTTGTTCCGTCCACCAATCTTGGAACTTTCGCATGTCTGTTATCTGTTCATCTATCCATTCCTTGAGTGTCATAATGAGCTCTCCACTCTTCAAACGATTTATGTATTGGTTTGTATTTCTTTCCATTGAAGATTAAGCGCCATTTGGTCCAGCTTGGTGTTGGACCTAGATATGGTTCTGCTTTTATTCCAGCTATATCCAATAGTGTATTACCCCTAGTGGTAATCCTGTTGTATTCTTCTACTGTTATCTTTCCTTTTCGCAGTTTTGTTCCTAATAGTCCACTATGGATATAAGAGTGACAATCCCTACAAAGAGCAACAATACGGATAAAGGTTGCTTCACCAAGAAAGTGATCGATCTTATAGATTTCATGAGCTTCCAGTGGAAACTTGGAGGACATGCCACAGGCTTGGCATCTGTATCCTGCCTGTTTATAGGCTACTTTCCTCTGCTGATTCCACCAGTCTTCTCCCATGATTGTTCTTGGAGAAAGCCCATGCAGAGGTTTTGGGATATTTGGATGAACTAGTAATTGTATATCATTTTCCATATTATCCTGGAATACACCACCATTCTTGCGCCAATTCCTGGCCATTGACTACTTCAAATCCTCGTAGTCTTATTCCTTTAGCAGCGATGCAAATACATTTCGCATCGTATAGATCCGGGAGTAAGAATATTCCACTTTCAGCTAGTATGCAAGCTTCATAGTTGCCTTCATAAGCGCGATTAAGGTTTAGATCTCCTTCTACTGTTTTGCCTTCACGGGTTCTTGTTCCATTCTCATACAGGGTTGTCACTTTTGCTTTCATATATTTAAGTGGCCCGTAACGTGGGCCAGACGGAGGGTGCTGAGTAATAAAACACGAGCCTTCATTACGAGATTATTGCCCGCCAGTTGACCCTCGGCTTAGTTGAGTAGCTGGTCTATTGAACCCGGCCAGTAGGGAAATGAAGTCAGGCTGGGCGAAATCATATCAAGCTGACAAGCAGCACCTGACTATATTGCAGGCAGCGCCTATTGATAGAACAAGGACCATTATTCATTCTCACGCACTTAGGTTCCTGCAAAAGTGTTACCAAACAGGATTAGCCGTTTGTTGAGAAGCCGGTAGACAGACCTCTAAGTTGACATCAATATCATTGCTAAAAACGATCTGCTTTCCTTCCGCATCCAGGATAGGGACCTTGGATTTAACTCCAGCAGATCTTTCCTCCGGCGTTGGGTCCCTTTCAGCGACACGCTCAATGGTTTGTAGAATTGCATCGAAGCAGAATCCAGCTAGGACTCCACATCTTGCATCATCGAATGTGGCGTCATCTCCAAACTTTTCCATCGGGAATTTAGTCTTCTCTAAGAATGTCAACATTCTTCCGGCGCCGTATGAGACCTGCGGGTCTAGCAATTGATGGACTTGAAACTCCCTACCGGCAATCATAAATTCCTGACCGCCGACATTAACTTTCTCCGGCGCAATAATCTCACACCGGAGAACGACTTTGTCATTACCTGCCTTACTTTTCCCCTTAGTGGCCTCCTTAATTCGACAGGTATAACGGGCTAATGTCAGTGGGACATTGCCCCCAAACACTACATCTGTTCTCGCATATTTCATGATTTTTTTTTGTGTTACTTCCCAGTTAGATACTGGGAAATTGATTTAAAGGTAGGTTCAATAAAGGGTGTTGTTGGAATTGGCATACTTGGTGGACGAATTGCATAGAAATCAGCATCGCTGGCGATTCGCCATTTATATTGGGGTTTTCCATCGACACCCTTAATAATGACACATCTTGCGACCAGATTAAAGTATATCGCCATTTGATCAGCGAATTGTCCACGTTGGAGGGGTTTAACTAGTCCAGTTGGGTTTCCTTCCTTATCCCTATTTATTTGTTCATGACAGGTAACTACAACGTGGCACTTTAGCTGAGCTAAGAGTGTACAAATCTCATTACTGTATGTTAGCTTATGATCATAGAACTTTCTACCATCATACTCTGGTGGTTCACCTCTTGTACCTTTTGTCATGTATGGACTCGGGTCCCATTCGGCGTACTGGTCAAATTCTATTTGCAATTTTGTCCACGAGTCTAAACCTAATGTATGTCCTGGCGGGATCTGCGTTCCATATTGTCGGAGCCACTTGCGGATACAATCTCGACGACATACCGGGTGTAATGGTGATTGTCGCTTGATTAATGTATCACAGAATGCTTCATCCCAAATGGGAATTGTTGGGACCCCACTTGGAAGTTTCCTATCGTAGTCAACGACTATAACATCTGGGAATGTTAACATTCCTGTTGTTTTCCCTGCGCCGGGTGGTCCGATTAATAAAACCATCCACCTAGCTGATTCAGTACTATTTACTAACTGTTTTTGTATTTCATCCATAAGGTTTTCAGTTCATGATTTGATGCTAGTTTGCGTAGGGCTTTAAGCTCTATTTGTTGGACTGCTTGTTTTGTCACATGTAATATGTGAGCGACTTCCTCTTGTGTGCGTACAGCAAGTCCATATCGACCTTGCGCCGCTTGTCCAACTGGCTCATTCAGTCTTAGTCTTTGGTTGTATTTCCTCATATGTCCATCCGTTATGTTTACATATGGCTAGGAACTTGGCTAATGGATATCCTTCTGCCCATTTAAAGTGAGGAGGAGTTAGAATTCCTTTATCTCCGGCGACAATATTAAATTCCCTATTGTGAGTATTGATCTTGAATACTTTCATATAAGTATACGCAAAACATACTCTGGTCTATTGGCTTCAATCCATATTAGTGCTCTGTGTTCTGCGCTTTTTCTTAGCGCCGCTAGTACCGTTGGTGGATAGGCGGTTATATCTGTATCCCATCGGTCTTTCATTGGAGTGAGGAAAGTTTCAAATTCGTTCATTACAATCTTAGCTTCATCTAAGGGAAGGCCAAGATCGATAAAGTCAATTTCAAGTTTTTCCCGTATTGTCATATGATTTTCGTTGTGGTAGTTCCCACGGATAGTCCGTATATCGCCAATTCGTCATTGTTCGTTTAAGTGCACCACATTCTGGACACCAAGTAACTAATACAGTGCCCAATCCCTCGCATGTGGTACCGACCCATCGAGCACGAATATGCTGACAGGACTTTACTTGGAGGTTCATTATTCAGAGGGTAACCACTTCTTCGCATATACGTACCACATAAGATCTATGATCTCGTTGAAGATCTCTTCGTCTAGATCTCGATCCTGGATATCGCCGCCATGTTCCTCTTGTCCCACTCGAAATTTGGTGATTGCTTTTAGGCAGAACTGGCTTAGGCTAGCGGCTAGTTGCTGCTGCCGTATGGAACTGGCCTTGGGAATAGCTTCTTCAACTATTCCTAGGATGTGTGCATATAGTGTGTTATCCATGTGTAAGTGGATTATACTCTTTTCTCGACAGGGTAGAGACATGTTTGATAATCCTTTCGGCATCTCGGAAAAGGCATATGCCAAGAAACGGACATTTCTCGCAGAGATTATATGCCATACCTTCTGGATATGCGAGCACAGACAGATTCCAAATGCCGATTGCCTTCTGAATTAGATCTGTTAATAAACTTTGGATCCAGTCCTCGTCTAAATACACCGGCGCCGTGTCTTCGATCCTAACGGGAGTATGGGAAAGAAATACTCCTCGGTATATACCATAGATTTTCTCTATTGAAAAGGGAAATAATTCCCTTGGAATCAGATGCTTAACTGCCCACATATAGAATTGGATTTGGAATCTGGTTGCAAAGTCAATCAGAGTTTCGTTAATCTTGAATTTCCGCGTCGTCTTGTAATCTAGGATCCTGACGCCATCTGGCGTCAGATCGATTCTATCGATAGTTCCCGCTAAGTGAACTTTATATTCGCCTGTCTCACAGAACGGAACACAAAATCTGTACTCTAATAATGGTTCTTCTTTAGTGTCCTTTTGAATAGGGAAATTCTCCTTCTGACTTGCAGAGAAACAAGCCAGGATAAACTGTGCTGGATCAGTCTTATCCGGCGCAAAGTCAAAGGGGTTATTTGACTTTCCCAGAGCATTGCTCTTCATATATGCATGAAAAGCCGTGCCCCACTGGGCTTCTGGCGAAGTTTCCCTGATACCAAGGACTATTCCCATCTGATATCGTCGAGCACATTGAAGCTCTACTAAGGAACTTACATCTGCGAGTAGGTCTTTCATATCAGGTTAGCTTTCTTGAGCCATTCCAACTTCTTACCCTCGAAATCACAAGTGGCAAAGAACTTTGGAGCTTCTTGGATTAGTGATTCTAATCGTTCTATCTCGCGTAAAGCTTTATAGAATGTTGTTGGCTTTTCAAGTTGAAGCATTGCAAGTGATTCTATGCTTCTTTTTAATTCTTCTTTTATGGTCATAAATTGAAGACTGGATAAGATGTCATCTCATTAGGTGACATTTTACTGATAGAACTTATCCAGTCTTGAAAACTTTCTGAGCTTTCTCTAAGAGCTCCTTATATTCTGGAGCTCTATCTTGATCCACCGGCGCACGGACCAGTGGAATTAATGGCGCCGTTAGTTGCTTTAATTCCTCATCCGACATTGCTTCGAGCTTGGCAATATCTAAGTCAAATAGTTGTTCAATTGTCATATCTTACGACGCTGAATCCTTTTATGTCTACACTCCAAACAAAGCGCGAAGCTATTGGCGCTAAAAGATTATTGATCCATAAGATGTCTTCTGGGGTGATCGGAATACCATACCTTTCAAATTTTTGCCTTGGCTCTGAATCTTGAACAAATGACAGAAATTCCTCCTTCCACTTATCATCTTCCGCGTACGCCGCTAGGATTCCGGCTTCGGCTTTTGGTCTAATCACTAAGCCCCGTCTTGAATATGCACGAACATCTAGCCTGCTGTTAATGTCAGCGTATCTTTTCTCTGGATCGGCATTTTCAAGTAACCAGTTCAGACCTTGGTACCATTTTTGGCGAATGGTACTTAGAGTAAACTCACCGATGGGAACCTCCCAGGTTCGACCTGTACGGGCAACAAGGTCTAGGATCCGTTTGACCTCTAATCCCGTGGACTCCTTGTAGTATGGGAGGTAACTCCCACCACGATACTGAGCATTCTTGAAGTTACTGGCAGCACGAGCGAGCTCCGCCAGTATGGCGTCACTGATAGACTCTTGAGACATCTTTGAGTCTATCAAAGCAAGATTTGTGCCTTATAATTTTCCTAGTACCTTGAGTCTCCTTGCAAAAGCTTGTAATGCCCTAACATTAAACCTATCCACATATGGATAGAAATCTGTATGCTGTTGGATGGTGTTGATCTCACTCTCAGTACACTGGAGAAACTTTAAGATCAAAGGAATATCTCCTGGTCTCATTACTAATGGTGTTGTGTCAACTTCGAAAGTGAAGATTCTGGCATATAGATCTTCACGGAATTGACTCTTAGCTACTAGTTCCCGTAGATCGTGCTTTGTTGCACACACGAAGCGACATGAGATCTTGATCTCCTTTGGACTGCCAATTGGTCGAACATGGCCTTCTTGAATTGCTCTTAAGAGTTTACATTGAAGAGACAATGGTAGATCTCCAATCTCGTCTAAGAATACTACGCCATTACCTGCTGCTCTAAGGACGCCCTCGTAATCTTTCTGAGCGCCGGTGAAGCTTCCACGAACATGACCAAATAGCTCGCTCTCAATAAGATTCTCATTAATGGCACCACAGTTGAGTGGTAAAAATTCTCCACTTCGGTTCCCGTGCAAAGCATGAGCTAACAATTCTTTCCCGGTGCCGCTTGGTCCGGTGATCAACACAGGGTCCTCTGTATTGGCTAATAGACGTATAGTCTTCTTAACTTCTTGCATTTGATCATCTTGTGTGATAAACTTGTCTAGCCAGAATCTAGATGTCTGTGTTAGTAGATCTCCAGCTAGGATTCTTAGCTTTGTTTCTGTATCTGCACTTTGAAATGCGGGATCATTAATCTCATTTAATCTTAGTAATTCCGATACCAATTCACCTTGATCAAGTATTTCCATAGTTATTCTCCGTTCTCGTCATCTTCATCCTCCTCTTCTTCGGCATCGAGTGTCTTGATTTGACTATCTTCTAGTTCTGAGTCTGCTATGATTTGATCTTCCGTTCTTAGCTTTTCTATTGATTTCTTGCTAAGGATATCAATTGGATCAAAGTTACTGTTGGTTAAGGTATCAATACATTTCAGCTTTAGGTCTACCGCCGGAGCAACGTTAGTTTCCTCAACGGTTCCAGCCATATAGCAAATGTACTGAACTGTATCGCTTAATGTTGCTCTTCTTACACATCTACCTAGAGCTTGCTTGAATCCTGGTCCTGACCATACAGGAGTAACTCGAACCTCTCTTGGTTTGAGTATCGGGGAACTATGATCTAAGCTTAGGCCAACGCCACCAGCGGCAATAGTAAATATGCAAATTAAGCTTCCGCCAGTCTGGAATCGATCTATTTCCACTTGCCGTTGGTCTGCTGATTGGGTTCCTGCAAGATCTAGTTCCTCGTACTTCCTTAATCTTAGTTCCTGTTGTTCCTTAGTTTCATTGTACATGATACGATCGGTCCTGTGATCAATCGTTTCACGTAGGCATCTTAGCTCTCGTTTTGTAAGCTCTTCTCCTTGCCCCATTTTGGACATTAGCTTTTCAATGTCCTCATCGGACATTAGCATATCCGTCTTGAATCCGCGTTTGCCTCCCCATATTACGGAGATTTTCTCTCTTGGGATTCCTCTTTGATTTAGAAGGTAAACAGATTTTAATACGCTCTCCCGATAAGCGACGCCAAGAACGGCGGCTTTGCCGGTGGCGTTTGCCGCGAGCATATCTCTGACAATCTGTTCTATTCGCAATGGTTCTACTGTTTTTGTAAATTGACCTAGCGCCACGAAGGCCTCAAACCTACCAAAGTTTGTATTCTTTCCTGCTTTATGGCAGTTCTCAAGATATCTTTCGTACGCTGATTGATATATATCTCGGTCTGCTTCATTAGCAAAGTCATATAAGTGTACCCTATTAATAGCCTTATGTGGCCACTTTACGCGAGGCAATGAGAAGATATGTGGACTAAGAATATCTCTTAGTCGCTTTGCTGCCGCTAAGTTTGGCTTCTGAGGCTCACGGGTTATTAATCCAGCGAAATTCTTGAAGTTGTCTTCTGTTACCGTCATTGACATGAATCTGGCTCTTGTTGCGATAACGAAGAGCTTAGCAGAATTGACAGTAACAAATGGGGTTGCCGACATGAAGAGCTGATACGGTGATGGACTGGCTTTTTGTAATGCTAAGATAGCTCGTGTTTGGAATGTGCCATCGTTGGCTAATCGGTGGCATTCGTCGAATACGGCTAAATACGGGATTAGCACCGGCGACCAGATAAGTTTGGTCTGGTCCCGAATGGCATCGTATTCTTCCTTAACGAATAAAGCGCCGTATTGAGCTGACAATTGGCTATAGGAAGTTATAATGATAAGATTATCAAGATAAGGTCCTAAGCCAAATGCCCTCATTACACGGCGGTAATGCTCAACAACAGTTTTAGGTGTTAGGATTAAATATTGTGCGAACGGTAGGTTAACGTTATGTCTTCCGTTCTTGATGCATTCGGCTAACAGTCCGCCGACGATGTATGTTTTACCACTACCAGTTGTACCATCTTGGAGTCCGGCTTTAGTGGTTCCCTTAATGAAAAACTCTCGTCGTACAGCATCGACTACTGACTGTTGCTCTGGAAATAGCTCGACTTTTCCCCAGGTTTCAACAATATCTGCAACTTTGTCTACTGTTTTTGTAACTGATGCGCCTTCTAGTTGACATCTTAATCTGGCTTCGAATCCTTGAACCCAATATGTGCAGAAGGTACTGATGCTTGCATATGTCCATTCCAGCGCCGTTATTGGCGTCGGGATTTCGACACCTAAACGCCTTGCTAAGGAAGCCCAATCTGTAACTTGGTCTGTAGCGTATAGGTTCTTAGCTCTGCTAGCCAAGAGCTCTGCACTGCGCTTGGCTTCCTTTAGCTGACGTTGGCTGATTTCTAGTTCGCTTGCTTTCATATTTCTGTTTCATGGATTTTATTATAAATATCTATAATGCCAAGCTTTTCGCAGATGTCCAACGGAAGATGCCGACTTAACGCTAAGGCTAACTTCTGTGTCTCTTCTATCTTTGGCATTCCTTTCTTTAGTAATGCTTGATAGATTAATGCCGCTCGATTGTTTTCCTTCGTGATCTGTTCGCGCTCAGCGGCGCTTCGTTCCCGGACCTGTCGGTATCTCGTCGTGCTTTCGCGCCACTCTCTAGCGTACCATAGTTCAGCGTGAGTGGGGTAGATAAATACTTTAAAGTATTCTTCTTTAGGATCTTTATGCTGAAGGAGAATTCCTAGATCTCGTGGAACTTTCTTTGGAGTAAAGTCGCACTCCACCATCTTAGATTGGAGTGTAATATGGATAAGATCTTGAAACTCATCCATTAGACCCTTCACGTGATGAAGGGTTAGAACAAGGGTTTCCGGATTCATGCGGGGGATTTCTCGCAGATTCTATGCCATCTGCAAGAGTTTCCAGAGATTGGTATCTCTGTAGGATGGCCGTGGTTCGCTTTAGGATTCTGGCTAAGCGCCGCTTGATTAAGACGGTGTACGCTTTAACATTAGGGTTGATAGTCATTTATTGCCTCTCGGATTTCTTCTGCTTGACTTTTGGTTTCTACAAAACATCGTGCATGATAGTCCTTTACTGGCCACCAATCATGAGGGGTTATGTTACCTGTTCCGGGAGACATTATGTGTAAGATTCGATGTCTAAGTAGTGTTCCTCCTTTTTCTAAAGTGATCTCGCCATCTTCCCGAACAGACCATACCATTGGACGCTTCCAGGCCTCGGGACTATGATACTTGGCTATTAGTTCTTGGATTTTGTTCATGGTAGTTTACTGGCTTTTGATAAAAAACCCCACCGAACTTGCGTCCAGTGGGGTTTTGGTTAGAGTGGTTGTTTTATGCAGGCTTTTGGCCTTTGCCCTTGGCCTGCAATTTGGCGTTCAGCTCCCCCATTTTCAGGGTGAGCTGTTGGGCTCGGTTGCGCTCTGGCTCTGACAGAGTTACGTACCTTAAATACAAGGGTTGCAACTCTGCTGTTAGTGCGTGCAGTTCCTCCAATAACTCCTTAATCCTCGGTCCACGTTTAGAGGGTGCTGCGAAGTAGGACAAGAACCCTTCAACCCACTTGTCCAAGCTGAATTTGCCGTTTACGATGGCTTCTGAGGAGGATTCAATACAAGCCGGTCGAATCACGTCTCTGTAGACCGTTGAGACAAAGAGTCCAATTCCTGTTGCTCGTGCAATTCCGAGCAGTCCATCGAGCTTATCTAATGGCAATCTCAGGATTGCTACTGTGTGGAAGCTGTCTTTCTTCCTGTCCTTTCTTTCGAGAAGTTCTACTTCTCCATTGAAGGCAACCTTGCCTTCCGCAGGATTAGTGGTGCCAATAACAACCGGTCTGGTTACCACTTCTGGGACTTTCTCTTCTGTCTTGGGAGTTTCTTCTGGCATATGTGTTTAATGTTGATGTTCTCTACTTATCCTTACCGCATCATTGCGGTAAGAAAGCTCTTAGCTAAAATCGTGCCGCTCTTCTATGTCTAATGTCTGCTTTATTAAATACAGGATTTCACTATCTTCAGGATAGTACCTTCCATCAGCTAATACATTATCAAAGGAAATAATTTCCTCTTCTTCGTTGTTTATATTTTTCATTTACGTATATACTAAAGGGGGTTTACCAGTCTTGAGAGAAATTACTTCTGATGCTGCTGGTATATCCATGTACTCGACCATAGCACCACAGATACATTTATCGAATCGATTTAATATTCCATTTTCATTTCGATGCATTAAGAGAATGCCACAAGAGCAGAATGGACAGTAGCTTTTGTAGACACTATTCTTCACTTGCCGAAGATGTTGATGAAATACTTGTATTGGTTTCATTTTTCAGTTTTCCTTCTGAATCTAAATCTTGTGCATTTGTATCAGGATTCTGTTCAAGAAATCTCGCAAGCTTTATTGCTTGTTCTTCGTTTACATGAAAAGGACCAAACACTTTCCTAGTCCAGAGGAGTTTATCCTCTTCTTCGACGAGGAGAATGAATGGTTTTAGAATTATTGTAGGAACAATTACGGCTCTCATATGATTAGTAGACTTGACACCATCCTTCTCCCGTGTGGGACCACTCTCCTTCCCAGAACCAACCATAAATTCCTATAACGCCCGGTGCCCAATAGTTGCCTATTGTGCTATTGGCCTTTTTCATATGTTCCAATAGTGTGCTCTTTAATAATTCATGACAGTCTTGAATATCGATCTTTAATCCTGATTTCGGTTCTGGCATATCCAGCCAGATTTCTTCAAACGGATTATATGCTCTAAATCTTGTTTTCATGGATATTGAATTACATGTAATTGATTCTTTTTACACATATTGCAAAAGGCTAAAAGCCCGCCACAAGGTTGCGCCGTTAGCTTCGTTGTGTATGTGTTACATGTTAAGCATAGCACTGTTCTTTTTGGTTGTTTTTTCATGTTCTTGCAGTCAACGGGCCTGCGGCCCGCCGAATTAAGTGCCGATGGGCCTGACACCAGAATTTCTTGTTCTGGTATACTAGACAAGGACTTTTGTCCCAACAGAATATCTAGCGCTCATATGCTTCATACCATCCTCTCCGGTATTCTGGTTCTAAATCTGGTCTGTCTGCTCCTACAGGACTGATTACCCCTTTACAGTAACAAGGTACTGGGAGGGTACCTTGTCTTTCCATAAGTGCTCGTGTGCTTCCTGCCAAATACGCTCCTTCCTCTGTTAATGGGAAATGCTCCCCGTTAACACAGATGTGTTGTGTTGGCTGTTCTTTAGGGATAATGTGAAACTGTTCTGTATTTGCTAATCCGTGGGCTTCAATAATCTTTTGATCTCCTAGACAGAGAGCTTTGTTTAAGTCTTCACTTGACCAGAGTTGCCACTCTTTACCTTGGGCCGTTTCATACCATACTGAGCACCAATTCATATTTCTCCTTATTCGATTACTGCTATCCACCATCTTATAGGGTAGTGGAAATGTTTCCTTTGGCCAATTAGTAAGGTTTGTCCAGTCTGGAGTGTAATCGGAATGTGACATTCTGGAATATTGATTTCCAGTGCCTTGATGAAGGATAACCTTACGATCTCATTAGAGATTAACGGTAAGAAGTCGTTACCGGCACTCTGTGCAATACCTTTTGCTGCCGCTTCGTTCACGGCCCAGCATCGTATGCTAAAGGACTTTTCTTTCTCTAAGACTTCGGCATGATCAAACATACCGAAGTCAAACGAGTCAGTAATTATCATTTTCATATTCCTTTTCTTTCATAGTCTCAATTTGATCCGGCAATCCCCGGACCATAACCGAGACAAGCTCTGCTATGCGCTGTATGCTCTTAGGGCCAATACCCTTCTCGCGTCTCAATATGGGCCAAAGCGCCGTATTGATTTCCTTTATTAGCTGTTGTCTTGTCTTCATGCTAATTTTTCCCAAACCCTTTAAAAATCATGCTTAGCGCCGTTTGAAATGGTCCAATTTCCTTCATCTTACAAGAATCGTACCTCGTTCCGACTAATAGCACAAATGCTTCCAATGGTTTCGTCAGTATTTTCACCTTCATATTAGTTCCACTTAAATCCAAAGAACACCCTAATAACTTTTTCTTCTGCTGGATCTTTCTTTGTTCTAATCTTGCAACTATCTGTATATAAGACTAACAGATAGTACACCTTACAGTAACTTATAAGATCCTCTGTCCACTTCATAAAAATTCTATTCTCATTTGGTAAGCCCTACCCCCTATATAGTCCCCTCATATATACTAATAATATATTATGATATACTGGTAGTATGTGAGAGGGGAGATCTAGGGCTGTATACTTATCAATTAGATTGACCAGTCTTTACCGTATGAAATCCCGACTTGGGACTCTAACGACTTAAAATGGCAACGGAAAGCCTTGGGACTCTCCTTCTGATTCTTCATCCTGGCACGGCTACAGCCATGCCACCTATGGGAATGGCGAATACTAGCTCGCCACTGGTCGATGGTATCCTGAGAGATTGTATTGGAAATTAGTTTCCCCTTGATTTTCATAAAAGAATCTCTTGGCAAGCTTAGAATTCCCCCTTGTGCACAGACTTTTGGTGGGACTAAGTGGGAGCTTGCCAAGAGTAAATTGGGATCTCCCCACAGGTTATTCTCAGATTCTAAAATCGCCATCGGAGGAAGGTGACTCTAACGCTGGGCGCAAGATTGCCCTAGCTGAGTTTCAAGGAACTTTCCGATGGTTTTCCTGTGGCGCTTTCGGCGCTTGCAAATCGGGACAAGGATGGCATACGGAAGGTGTAACTTCCTTCGTTGTCTTGCTTCGCTTGTAGGTGGGGGAAAGTGGAGCGTGGTAGGGAACACCTACTCACGCTTGTGGTTTAGTTGGTTTCGCTCTTGGCCTTGGCTTGCGCTTCCGTCTCGATTTTGGTCAGCCGTTCAAACCAAAGCCGGACGATGATGGGAAGCGTCACTTCGAACCCACCGACTTCATCGGCAAGGTTATTCAATTGAATGCTCCAGTGGAGCATGGCTTCTGCTGGGGACAAGCTAAGATTTTCTTCCTCACGTCCACGCTTCTCGCGACTAGTAACGGTGAATTTGGACTTCCCGACTTTGGAGGTCCACCGAATGGCTTTGCGTTCCATGCCTTCCGACAAGGCAGTATCCAAGCCGTTCTGAACGCGGTGGGCAATGGCAGAAGGAACCAGCGAAGCAACTATCTGAGGGATCTCGTATCTCATGCTACATCAACCACCGCCTAATCGCACAATGCGACCACGTAACCAGACGTTGTGTCTGGCCACGTCGGCGGTGGAAGTTAAAACCCCACCTACCCTAGAATGTCAAAGAGATGCTCAATTGCACTCTCTACTCGTTCCCAGTCTTGAGCGAACTTAAGTTAACTCGCGACCGGTTCAGTCTGGTCTTACGGTCTAACTTCCGTGACGTGGGACTTTGGTGCGGGGAGCACCTAGACGCCTTTAGGGACACGCCGAGTGACGTGCTAGACTTATGGTCTTCGTCTTTCCGAACTAACGGATCCTTTGTCAGAGACTAGTCACCTTGTACCTTGAACTAGCAACCTACGCCACTAGCCAAGTCAAGGTGACTTCAGTCAGCCGTGTCATTGCAACAACGGCTGACCCGCCTGCCAGACTTACACATGAGAAAGAACAATTAGCCTCGCAAGATCGTTCACCTTTCGCCGCTTGTCAAGTCGTCTAGCAAAGTACTTTGCATGGCAAAGTTGCGATGCGGAAAGTCATGCCCCCGTAGGGCCCCAGAACGGAAGTCGAATTGCCCGAACCATACCCCTCACAAATTTTTGGCAATTTCCTTGCTTAGTCCCTATCCATGCTCCACCAACAAATATTAGCATTAAGTAAACAGGGAATGGCGGCGGAAGCGATTGCTGAGACATTAGGATTGGAGGTTAGTGTGGTTAAGTTGGAATTGGCACGAAAAGCGGCGCCGAGGGAAGATTGGAGCGAGGAAGAAGTGCAAGATCTAGCGCGGGGACTACTCGCCATTGCAAAATTTGATCCAGATACGGGATTAAGGGCAAGAGTAGGCATGTTTATTTATGAACAAAGACGGGGCTCAGCGAAATTGCGCCAAGCGCCAGCAGTAAATATTGTGCAGCTAAATACCATGATTGAAGCTGCCCATAAGGAAAGTTTAAGGATACTACATGAAGGACTTCCCAATAGCATCAGAGAAGGAGATCAGGGACCTATTACATCTCAAGAGTCTGGAGACCCAAGCCAAGATCCTGGAGATAGAGAAGAGAGTCCAAACGGCGCCAGTTGAAATTACCCCGGCGCCGTTATTACAATCCCTTGGTGAACCTCTCAACTTCGATTCACCATTACAATTCCTACTGACTTGTGCCCCTAATCTTCATCCTCATAAATGGCAAGCAGAAATGCTGATGATGATGGCCGGATATACTATCCCTGGGAACTACTCTAGTAAAGAAGACCCTTGTCCAGATCGGCCTCTAAAACTTTGTCTCCCGGCGGCTAACGGTTCCGGAAAAGACCAATATCTGATTGCCGGTTTTGCTGTTTGGTTTGCTGCTTGCGGCATTAGGAACAGAGTCATTATTACCTCTGCCAGCCACGAACAGTTGAAATATCAAACAGAGATCTATATCAGACAACTTATTCAAGGTGCCAATAAGGCATTTGGAAAGTTATTTGATTCCGTTGAGTTCTACCATACATGTACTCGCACCGGAAGCGAGATCAAGCTCTTTGTCACGGATGAGTCTAAACGGGCCGAGGGATTTCATCCATTTACTGATGGGAAAATGGCAATCATAATTAATGAAGCCAAGTCAGTTCCAGAGTCGATATTTGATGCCCTAGCAAGATGTACAGGATACTCATACTGGCTTGAGATCTCTTCTCCAGCAGGGAAATCTGGACACTTTTATCAAGTATCTCTTGATGCTATTCATTGGCCAGCTAAGATGGAGCTAAATAGATATTACCTTCGACACATTTCCGCATACGACTGTCCCCATATACCAAAGTCTCATATAGATTACATGAAGGAGAACAAAGAACCCTTTTGGTTCGATTCTTCTATCTTAGCGTTATTTTCCGATTATGGTGATAACGTTGTTATCTCAGAGGCACTCTTTGAAGAGTGCTTTCGGAGTCAAGTACCAACGCAAGACGGCACTATTGGAATTGGATTAGATCTTGCCGCCGGTGGCGATGAGAATTCATGCTATGTTCGCAATGGGAACCATATTGTGGGGGCTCTTCACTTTGTTCAAAAGAATACAGAAGTAACCTCGCCGGTTATTGATGAGTTCCTCTTCCCATATAAGGCTTTTGACTATCGCTTTTATGCCGATGACGGCGGTATAGGACGAGCAATAATTGATAGACTAATTTCCCTTGGTTGGAAAATCCAGCGCCGTTTGAACCAGTTTCCAGCTTTCAATAAGAAAGAGTTCCGAAATCTCGGCGCCGAGGATTACTTCTACCTTCGGCGCCTTGTGGCAAAGAGATTGCTAGTACTTTCAAAAAAGGATCCGATATTGGTCCGGCAGTTGACAGCAAGATACTATGATCAAAAAGATGGTGGAAGGTACCAACTTGAGTCTAAATCTGAGGCTCGGATTAGGACAAAAGAATCTCCCGATAGAGCCGACGCCTTTGTCCTTTGCTTTAGGAGCTTTCGGCCAACCGATAACAAGGCTCCCGTCGAAGGTAAACCTTCCGGAATGTCCCTTGAGACGTTTGCACAACTTTATGAATGGCACAAGCTCCCAGTAAGGAGACCAGTTTATGGCAGACCAACAGTCCTCGTTAAAGTATAGTGAAGAGCACACACTTAATACGTCTCTTGTTTCGGAGTGGGAATCAGGGGAACAACCGGCGACGAAATTAAGACGAGATCTTCGGCGCTTTGATGTCAATGTTCAAGAAAAACGTGCAGCAAAAGAGATCTCCGCCGATGAAACATATATCCCGATTCGTTCTATTGATGCTTCCATTCGGCGCGAGAAACCTCCGCTTTTAGCATACTTGCAACAATCACGGCGACTTCTTCTCTTTCAGGATGCTCTTAATCCTGATGTTCATGCAGAGGATCTTGAGATTGCATTCTCTCGATGGATGCGTTATGAAGGTTGGGACATTCCTTGGACACAAGCTATTGATGCTGTATGTCTCCACGGTGGTGTAACACTTGAGGTTCGGTTTGATCCAAATAAACCATTACAGTGTGCTATTGAGTACATTCCCAGAGAGGATCTTATCTTTCCTAAAGGTACAAAAGGCTCTCTTCAAGCTTGCGAAAGGATCGTGCGCCGTTTTGAGTATTATCCTTGGCAGCTTGAGCATTTTGTAGAATCTATGGGTTTTGATAAAGCACAAGTCGATTTATTAACTCGAGATAAGAAAGAGTCCCAACGCAACGATCTAGTAACTGTCTGGAGAGTCTTTCGTAAGAAAGACAACATAATCTGGGTCTATTGGGACTCCGACAAGTGTTCATCTTATCTGCGCCCACCCTTGGCGTTATTCAATGGAATGGGTTCACCAGAGGAGGAGTATCCTTTGTTCTTCTTCCCAACAGAAGTTATCGAGGATGAGACTCTATTAAATGTCAAAGGGTGTGCGCAGAGATTTTTACCAGATCAAGAGGCCCAAACGGCGCTCTGGACTTCTATGGTTAATGGAACTACCCGCGCTAGTCATGTATATGCTAGTCTCAAAAATCAAGCAACAGGAGAATTAAATACTGTAAGTGAAACATCTGAACTTAAACCGGATGTAATCTTAGGAAGAGAAGTTGATTTCTGGAATTATCCATACCCTGATCCAATTACTCTTCAAGTTGCTCAAGGACTTGCGGTTGAAAAGCAATCCGAAACAGGACAAGTTAATTTCGCCGTTAGTAATAGAAAGGATTCTAGGAAGACCGCTGAGGAAATCAGAGCAGCGCAAGCACAGCAGAGTTTAATCTCATCGGTTCCAACGGCGGCACTTGCTACCGTAATTCTACGTGTGTATTCTGCGTGTTGGCGAATAGCACAATTCAATATTGCCATTGGGAATATCCAAGGATTCCCGGTGCCGATGGATCGAGTACAGAAACCTTACCTTCTTTCACCTGCTGGCGATGTTGATTGGATTCAGCGCCAAGAAAAGAAAGCTTTAGTTAAAGAGTTCCTTCAACTTTCTCAAGGATCATCTCTTCAAAATGTCCTATTCCGTTTTGCAATTCAACTTTTCTTCCCAGAAGAAGCTACGCAATTCCTAGCGGCGCTCAATGCTCCTGACAGTAATGGACTTATCCAAGCACTAGCTTCGGCATTAGCCTCAGCGCCGAGGGAACAACTATCCCCTGAAGACAATGCAAACCTTGACAGACTTCTCGCAGCCGCTCAACAATTTGTCACTGGCCCCGGAGCACTTCAACCTGGCGCATAAGGAATGGCTTGCTCACCCAGTGACAAGTATTTTCCTTAATCATCTCCTACGGCGCTCGTTGGAGTTGGCTAAGGATGCTAGACTACTTGCTGTTCAATATGGTCCAGATGACAGGGTAGTCAGCAGATTAAAAGAATCATATATTCTGGACACAATAGTTGACTATGCCCGATCTACAGACACCCTCGCCAAGTTCCTCACCAAGCCCAGCGTACTCAGTAGCGGAGTTCATGAATGATCTGGGAAAAGCTCCAGATCCAAGTCCTCCCGAAAGTACTCCTCAAGATAGTGATCTTGATGTTTCCCCACCGGCGCCAGAGGAAAAACGTCCATCGAGAGACATGGAGGGTCTTCCCGAGGAAGATGTTCATCTCTTTCGTGCAATGTCCAATGATGCCTTTGCCAAGCTAAAGCCTGCATACATAGATTATCTCGGTCTAAAAAAATCCGCTGAAACAAAGCAAAAAGACCTCGACGCCGCTAGGGACCTCCGTTGGTACGAGGATCCTAATGCTTGGCAACTCCATCCAGAAGTTCGTCAACATCAACAAGTATTAGAAAATCTTTCATTTGAGCACAACTTCTGGAAGGATCAACTTGCAGAGGTCCGTGCCGGGAAACCTTACAAGGAACTTCTTGTCGATGACAAGGGAAACTACTCAACATCAGAGCCCATAGAAGCAAGTCCAAGAGCCGAAGCTGAGATTATTTCAAAGTTGAATCAATCGCAGCTTTACCAACAGAATGTCGAAGGAAAGATCCGTGGGCTTCAAGGGGATTTCAAGTCTAAACATGACGGGTTACTCTCAATCTTACAAAGAGTTGATAGTATGCTCTTCCCGGGAGTTGACTGGAAGAAGTTAGATGCTCCTTATAAGGAAGCTTTAGAGAAATTTCCATCTTTATTTCAGGCTCGTCCAGAGATTCAAATGCTTGCTAAGGCTCTTGTTATTATTAATGGCCTTGGTGCTCTGTTAAATCAATACAAAACTGGTGTCAAGCAAAAAGCCATTGAATCACAAGGGCCAGTTAGTGTGCAGGTTTCTAGCAATCCTGTTGGTGAGGATCCTAATCTTTGGAATGCCTTCTCGAAGCTTACTGGTGGGAGGTAGTTGGCATACTCTTTGCTAGAAAATTTCCAATAGGGGCTACAAGGGTAAGGGCATACTGTTAGTGCCACGACATTGTTCGCGGGCAGAACACGGTAATCGGACCGCGTTCCGATAATGCTCTTACCCTTTTGTTTTGTATGCAAGTTCCAGGTATAGACCAAAATGTCTGCGGCGGATGGAGCCCGCAAGACATTAACATGTATAGTAAGCTCCCTTACTACTTGGCGAAGGCCACGACGCAATTCAGAAAAAATTGGATTACATGGCCTAAGCTTCTTGGAAAAGTTCCATGGACACCTAATCAAGGTGATACCATGAAACGTGTGATGGTTGAACCTACGCCAACCCTACGGCAACAGGCATTTCCGAATCTTTTATCGCAGATGCCAAAAGTTGACGTCATCGGTGTTCGGGAACGGACAACTGACGCAAAGCTTCGTTGGCAGCAATTCGTTACTCCCCACTTTAACTTCCTGCCTTCCTTTCAGGATTTTATGAGGGGAAATATTGCTCCCCATCGTGAGAATATCGATAGACAGATTCTGATTTTTGAGGAAATGTTCTATCGGACTCATATTTTTCACTGGTCGCCTTATGTCTATCTGTGCGGAACCGGTTTGGTCTCGGCGCCGAGTGGTGAGGGCGATATCAACGGCGCTAGCGGAAAGTCCAATGGCTGGCTTCAGAATAACCTGGTTAACGTTTCTAGTCACCTTTCTCTTTCAGAAGTCTTTCGAGCTCTGAATGAGTTTGAGGAATCCGTTGGTGGAACCCCATACGAAGGTACTGGAATGCCAGAAGGTCAAGCTCAAGCTCTGAATGAGCGCTTCTGCCTTGTTACTCAATCCGAGGTCTGGAATCAGTTTATTGATGATCCTTGGATTAAGGAGAATCGGCCGTTGAACATGAACATTGTTACTGATGCATTCAAGGGCTTGTTCTGGAACAAAGTTGTTACGAAACTTGAGCGTTATGGTTATCGGATTAAGGTTGATGCTCAGTTTAATCCGACATTTCCGGCGCCAGAAACAATTGAACTTAATCCCGCTGATCCGGAATACGGGCGAACTAAGCCTCTTCCTGATTATGCGAGGAATGCTCAATATGTTGTGTCCTTCCTACTCGGCGGACCGAATTATTCGTTTATCGAAATCGGACCACCGCCGGCGGATTTTGCTGGTGGCGGTGTTCCAGAAGGTTTTGGCAAGATGAATTGGAATGGAAAGGTTATCTTGAATAAGAACTTTCTTACCCAGTGTCAAGATGCCAATGGCAACATTATCCCAGACACTAACTCCTTCGGTCATTACTTGCGTCTGCAAGCAGAAGCAAGTTTTGGGATTGTTGGTGACAACAAGTTCAACATTCTGCCGATAATTTCTCTTCGGCGCGTCGGTTTGACCACTAACTAATACTACTCATGAAAAAGTTCCTACTTCTTATTCCGTTCTTGGCGCTTTCGGCGCTGGGTCAAAATGCTGTTGCTTCGGCGACAACTGCTGCTACACCAGTTAACTTGCTGTCAGGTCGATATATAGTCGATTCGATCCAATTGACAGCAAATCCTGGCGCCAATACTACGTTTTATTTCTATGATGCTGCTTCGGCAATCACAAATATTGTACGAGCAGCATATACGAATGTAACGTCGTATACAACCAACACTACAAACACGTATATCTCTCCTGAGGGCTATACGAATGTTACAATTGTTGCTGGGCTCTACACGGTGACAACCTTGACCTTAGCAGTTACGAATGAGCGGCCAAGAATCTATTCCGGTGTTGTTCCTGCGGGCGGGACCTCGGCGAAAGTCTGGCAGCGAATTCTAGCGTTGGGCCTGACAGTTTACACTGATCAGGATGCGTTAGTGGAGGTAACCTATCGGAGCAATCCATAACTCCGGTTCATGCTGATGGCGAGATCAGTTTTAGTTCTTTCCTGATCTCGCCATCTTTTTTATTATGAGCTATATAGCATATAAAGCTTTGAAGGAAGCACGTGTTGGTTCTGTTTCAAGTACTCGACAAGCTGGTCAGACATTATCACGGCGTCCATTTACAAGTGTTGCTTCGATGAAGGCATCGACACTTTACGCCGATGGACTCTTATATGATCTGATTCTTGACGGGAGACTTCGAACATATCAGTACGATGCAGCCTCAACGGCGACGGCAAACGATGGTGATGTGATTAAACCAACGGCAGTTACAACTGGCCGATATCTCCAGGTACTCTAATGAAAAAGCTTTTTCTCATACCTCTGATCTCTTTGGGCCTTTTGGCACAATTGAGCTATATCCGACAGACTAACTTGATCCAGCGTCTGTTGGATACCAACCCATTGACAATCCATAATGTTGTCTATTGTCCAGATCTCTATCGAGAGGGCGATGGACTTGGGGGATCATTTAAGTATAATAATTCCTCCACTAGGGCAACTAATATTCTGGATTGCTTCAAACCAACAGGTACTACCGGTCGCTGGATCAGGATGGATAGTCCTGTCGCCATTGGCCGGAATTACGAAGATGCTATTCTTCTTTGGGACGACTTTGAGCGAGCAAACACGACAGAACCTGATATTGGTGCTCCTCCCGGCGCTTTAAAGCCTTGGCAGATTTATAGTTTAGGATTTAATCCTCCTTTCTTGGGTTATATTACCAACGGCGCCGTGGAAGTTAGCACCTCAGGAATTACGTACTTTTCTTATAAGCTTTCTGACATTCCTAATGTCTTTGACATGAATGTTGAGTGGTATAATAAGGAAGGTGCTGCACGTGATGATCAGTTTGTTATCTCCTTTGGAAGAGATACATTGGCTGACAATAATTCTCCAAACTTAGCTGTAGATCTTATACACGTACAGTTTACAAGAACTGCAGCGGTTATCGGTACGTTTTGGACTGGTTCGTTTACCAATCAGGCAGCGGCAAATTATCCCGGTGCATATAATATTCCCACAAATCTTGTTGTGAACTTTAAGGTTACTTATGGGGATAGTATTATTCGGGTTTATTTGAATGATGCTCTTGTCGTTGCCAATACTAATGCTTCTGTTTATCCGCGCTTAGCGGGAAATAAGATGTATTTTGAGTATTTTCCGGCTGGCGGTGGTCCTTATACGTATATTCGTACGCATAAGATTGCAGTGTATAAGAGATATGGGAACGAAGTATTTAAGCCAGCATGGAATACCGTACAAGTTCCTTTCTCTGCTATGCTCCGCTCTGGAACAAACTCTCCTGGATTAACTACCTACGGCGCTAGTGGAAATCTTCTTGTTCCATTCTTCCAGCCAACCACGGCGAATGATCAAGTGTACTTTTCTGTTACACTTCCCCAGGACTATCAAGAAGGCGGTGTTGTGTTCCCTCAAATTCTCTGGACAGGAGATGTTAATGACGGAACAACTAACGTTGTTTGGGGGTTGGATTATTCGTTAGCCAATATTGGCAATGTTTCTCCGGCGCCAACAACTGTTAGGATTACCAATGCAGCACCGGCAGCAGCTTGGACAATTAGTCGAGCTTACTGGCCTCGGATCGATACATTAACAAATACCACTGGAGCAACCTTTATCTTTAGACTCTTCAGAGATCAAGGTAGTGCTTCCGACCTTTCTGGTGTTAAGGCCTTTGTTCCAATGTTTCTCTTGTCTTACCCATCTGATGGGCTTGGTGCACAGGATAAGTGGTCAAAAGCTGGTATTAACTAATGAAACTTCTTAGGTTCTCTCCGCTTGTGATGGCTGCGTCACTAATGGCGCAGCCATCTTCTATTACTGTCTATAACCCTCCAAGAGCGCTAGTTACTTATGTTGATAAGATTCCGGATCTAAAGAATCTTGTCGTTACGTCTAGCTTTGTTTATAGTAACTCAACAATTGTTGCCCGTGGTTACTGGATGCCGGGTGATGGTGGTGGCGGAGAATTTTACCTTACATATAATACTGGCTATACTGAATCACCGGCGACAACTAATATTTACGATACCTTTATCTCTAAACCTGGCGGAGTAATTAAAGGTTATTGGACAAGAATGGATAGGGACCAACCTGTTGATATTCGAAAAGCTGGTGCAGTGGCTGGGTATACTAGTGATACCTTAACTACGTTAGCTATTCAACATCTTCAATCAGCAGGTCTTTCTACATTAATTCCTTCTGGAACTTTTCAGTATAATAGCCAATTAAGATTAACTAATAATGCTGTTCTTGTTGGTGCAACACTAGGTGGAAGTACTTTACAGTATGATGGTACGGTTACAAATCAATATACTATGTGGATTGCCGGAACAAAAGGAACAATTCAGGATTTAACCTTTAATGTTGCCACTAATCGACAAGTGCTGGGTTTAATGACTTTAACAAATGCTCAGGAATGGACCTTTCGGCGATTAAATGTTCATGGGCAAACTCCTGGTGGATTGACTAACGGATTTAATATTGTTACTACGACTGGACAGGATACCAAATTCCTGCTATTCGAAAAATGTCGATTCGAGTTCATCGCTTCTAACTCAGTGGGGCCAGCGGGGGAGGGTGCCATTGTGGTGAATACTGCCGACGGCGATGTGCAGTTAACTGTTCGCGATACACAAGTTATCGCTTGTGCGCATGGTATTTATCAAACTGGTAATACTCGTGCAATGCAGTTGTTCATGGAAAACTCGGACTTTAGTGGGTTGTTCGGGCACGCTGTTTACAGTGAGTACATGAACATCTCGCACATCACTGGATGCCACTTTGAGGAAACAGCCGGAACCGTGACCTGGGAGCAGCTCAAGCTTGGAGCGAACGGTGGGGTCGTCAGCTACACGCATATCACGGGCAACTCCTTCATCGGCAAGGTCGCTGAGACACCACGGCATATTTGGCTTGGTGGGGCGTTTGCTGTGGACGTCGCGAACAATTACTTCAAGTACGCGACAGGCGCTTCGGTTTACCTCTTTGCTTCGGGCGGCCATTGGCTCAACATCGGCCTGAACCGCTGGGAGAATGTGGGTTCGTACTGGGACACGGACTCGGCCAACGAGAATTCTGTGTTCATCCGAGACGCGCAGAACAGCCAGATGTACCTGAGCCGCGGCAGCGGCGGCGCGGCGCAGACGTTGAACGTGGACGGCAGCGTCATTGCCCGCAACGGGCAGGCTTTTGACCAGGCGACATCGACGAATTGGGCTGGAGCAAAACTCACAATGAGTGACGCAGCGACGGCTGCTTTCCAGGGAGTGGTCAGCGGGACATACAACACTGGCAGTAGCAACGTGAACATTGCGATCACGCCGGCCAACACCGGGACAACGGCGATCAATAGCGCGACGCATGTGACTGGCGCGATCAGCAGCGGGAGCACGGCGACGTTGCCAGGATTGACGGTGACGAACACGGTTGCGACCGGTCTTGGCTCTGCGGCTGCGCCGGGCCACACGTTCATCGGCGACACGGACACGGGCATGTTTAGCCTGGGCGCGAACAGCGTCAGCCTCGGCGCCGGTAACAATGCCAGCTACTTGACGGGCACAAACGGAAACTGGGGGATTGGGACGGCGGTGCCGGCGGTATTATTAGCTGTGCGAAAGGATGCAACCGATAAGGGTGGCGAACTATCGCTTGATAATGGAACTGATGCCGCAAACAATTATTCTGCGCTAAGTTTTAATCTATCTGGCCAGAGTGGAACTTATCAAAAAGGCGGGATCTATTATGTGAATGATGGCACAAGTTATGGCCGTGGTGATCTGTATTTTGTGCAACATAGCGGTACAAGTTCCGCCAATGCTGGGTTATCTGATGTAAAGATGCTCATAAAAAACGCAGGCAACGTCGGCATCAACACCACCGGTCCCGACCGTCGCCTTGACGTTCTCGACGCCAGCAACCCGCAGATACGGCTGACGCATACGGATGGGAGTGTTTACACGGACTTGCAGACGACGAGTTCTGGTTATTTACAGATCACACCAAGCGGGAGTAGGGTTGGGATAGGTGTAACTCCGACGGTTCCACTTGACATTGCGGGTCCTGTAGGCGGTGGAACTGGGCTCCGGTTAGCAGGAACTGGAGACCAAACAATGCGAGTAGATGCAACTGATGGTTATGCTCCTAACCTCACGTTTTACAAGTCTGGAGCCGGCAAGTGGACATTTGGAGTAGACAGGAACACGCCCTTCTTTTCAGCAACGAGCAACGATCTATTTTTCTACGATTATGCTGGGACGGCTGGTAGCAGGCTGGTTATTAAGTCGAGCACCGGTTCTGTTGGTGTCGGCACCATTGGTCCTGACAAACAGCTTGAGATCAACTCGGCGACTGGCGCGAACCTCCGGTTGACGTACAACGATAACAACGGCAGCGCCGCGAACTACGCAGACTTTTCGACTACATCGAGCGGCGACTTGGTTATCGCTCCAAGCGGCACGGACACATTCGTCACCGGGACGTTGAACGTCAGCACGACGGCTTATGCGAATGCAGTAGGTGTCACCAACAACGTCACCTTTGGCCACACCACGGCTGGCGCTTCTCCGTTGACGGTAGATTTCCTTGGCAAGACGTACGAATCGTTGACCCTCAGTGGCAACTTCACCTTCACAGCATCGAGCAACCGTGCGGCAGGGCGGACCAAGACGTTCCGGATCATCTGCGACGGTTCAGACCGGACGTTGGCGTTCAACGCTTCTTGGGTGTACATCGGATCATCGGCACCGGCGAGCATCGCGGCGAACAAGACAGCGATTCTTAGCCTGACATGCTTCGGGACGGCTGAAACCGACGTGCTCTACTCCTATGCAG
>Ga0194119_10001029_pt1 | contig 51986 bp, 48 predicted proteins | sample TA2MahC100mmetaG_FD_148620 | JGI IMG/M metagenome (GOLD analysis project Ga0194119, IMG submission 148620) | Freshwater microbial communities from Lake Tanganyika, Tanzania - TA2015018 Mahale Deep Cast 100m | ecosystem: Environmental > Aquatic > Freshwater > Lake | place: Tanzania: Lake... | reverse complement strand
CGATCACCATCCGATATATTCCTGGAAAGCGGTGTGTGGAATTAAAATCTCTAAAGGAATATATCCTCGCTTACCGAAACCTGGGAATCTTCTACGAAAATGCGGTTAATCGGATCCTCAGGGACGTGGTGAACGCCTCAAAACCGGTTTGGGCCAGGGTGACCGGTGAATTCAACGTCCGGGGAGGAATGAAGAGTACCATTGAGGCCACCTATCAATCAGCCTCTATCAGAAAAAAGATGTAATGGCCTTACAATTTTGTCATTGCGGACCTGATTTAGCCTGCCCCGCACTTGATGCGGGGGAATCCAGTCTTTTCCATCTGGATTCCCGTTTCCACGGGAATGACAACCTTTTACAGAACCATCATTATGAATCAAAAAATGAAAAAAATTCTTTTCCTCTGTACCGGCAATTCTGCACGGAGCCAGATGGCAGAGGGGTTGATGAGGGCCATCGGTGAAGCGGATTGGAAAGTCAGGAGCGCTGGAATCTTTCCATCCTATGTCCATCCTCTGGCCATCCGTGCCATGGAAGAGATCGGGATCGACATCTCCGGACAGACTTCCAAATCTACGGATGAATTTCTCAAAGAAGAGTTCGATTACATCATCACCCTATGCGACCATGCGGCCATGGCCTGCCCAAATTTTCCCGGTCAGGGGAAACGGGTCGCCTGGTCCTTTGAAGACCCTGCGGCCGCCATCGGGACGATTGAAGAGAGGCTGTTGGTGTTTCGAAAAGTGAGAGATGCGATTAAGGCAAAGATCGAGGTATTCTTAAAATCTGAATCATCTTAGCCGCTCAGAAATCCACTTTGATCCTTTCCTCTTTCAAAGCCTTTAGATGACAGGTCTCATTCATTAAAGAAAGAACATATCTTTCTCTTTTAAACTGAATCAAATTGATTGCAGTCGTATCCTGTGCTATCTGCCAGAAATGGGAATTGTCTATCCCCAGGACTCCACAGAGGAGCACCTTGTTGACAACCCGGTGCGAAACAAGAACAAGCGTCTGTTCCGGATGTCTCTCGATGACCCCTTCGAGTGAAGCCATTGCTCTTTTACGAACATCATCGAGCGTCTCTCCACCAGGAAGTCTGACCAAATGAGGCTCTTCTCTCCACCGGCGATAGGCTTCAGGATCAATCTCCTTTATCTCCTGATGGGCGTGCCCTTCCCAGCTTCCAAAGCTCATATCGATCAACCCGTCTAAGGATTGAACTTCCATGCGGAGAAACCGTGCAATCTGGTGCGCGGTCTGTAAGGCACGGGAGAGAGGGCTTGAGTAAATTCCATCGATCTTCATCTGTTCGAAATATTTCCCCGCCAGTTCTGCCTGTTTCAGGCCTGTCTCATCGAGAGGGATATCAGTCCTCCCCCGGAAAATCTCTTCTTTATTCCACGCGGTTTGACCGTGTCGTACCAGATAGATCGAAGTCATCATGATCCCTTTCTTAATAAATGCCCCATGCTCGGAGGGCACTTTGGAATCATCAAAATTTATTTAGGTTAGGGTTAGGGTTAGGGAGCCAGTTTGGGCAAGGTGAAGAGGCTAAGTGAAATATAGACTAATGACCTAACCTATTGACAAAACCGGCATCTTAGCCTTCAAACCAACAACTTTTATTTTCTGCCTAATCCCCCACCCTTAACACCCCCGAGCCTTGAATCTTGCCCTGTTTTAATAGAAGAAGAGCTTTGTTTGCTTCGGTCAATTCAAACTCTTGAACCTCGGGGACAATGGGAATTTCAGCCGCCAGTGATAGGAAATCTTCGGCGTCTTTCCTGGTAATATTGGCCACGCTCTTGATCTCCTTTTCATCCCAGAGATGTTTGGAATAGTCCAGCGGCGGAATAGGGTTCCTCTTTCGAATCACTGCCATCACCAGTCTTCCACCCTTTTCCAATAACTGTAATGCATAAGGTACTGTCTCTCCAACCGGAGTAAAATCAATGGCACAATGGAGTTTTTGAGGAGGTTGATCCTGAGGTCCTCCCACCCATGAAGCCCCCAATCGTCTTGCCAAATGTTGATGCTCCTTCCCTCTGGTAAAAACAAAGACCTCACATCCCCAATGCTTTGCAACCTGAATGACGATGTGAGCTGATGCTCCAAATCCGAAAAGTCCCAACGTTTGACCCTTTTTAATACCCGAGAGCATCAAATCCCGGTATCCGATCGCGCCAGCACAGAGAAGCGGAGCGGCTTGAGAATCAGAAAACCTTTCCGGAATGAGATAGGCATACTTCTCACCAATCGCCATATATTGAGCATAACCCCCATGGGCGTCACATCCTGTTCCCTTAAAATCTGGACACAGGTTCTCATTCCCTGCCATGCAGAAATCGCACCTGCCACAGGCCGAATGGATCCAGGCAATGCCAACCCGATCTCCCAACTTGAACCGTTTTATTCCCGAACCCAGACCAGCCACCCTTCCAACAACCTGATGACCTAAAACTACAGGAAGTTTAGGCTGAAGCCTTCCTTCGATTTCATCCAGTTCCGTATGGCAAAGACCGCAGACAGAGACTTTGACTAAAATCTCTTTGTGACCTGAATTTGGAACAGGGAGGTCTTCCATGTTCAAGGGTGCTTCTTCAATGGCTGCTATCTCTCTCAGCACCATGGCCTTCATCTCGTCATTCTCCTCCTCTTCGTGCCCATCCTATAACATCAAATATCTGTTTTCAATCATTTCGACTTCCCATAATAGGCTTTTCCAGGGCCTTTTCAAAAAAACAGTCCAAAACCCTCTTCGAAGTCTTCTCTTTTTGAATTGAAAATTCTCCACTTCGATTTTTTCTCAGGCTGAAAACAGTTCTCTCCTCAAAAAGCATCAAAAGCAAATCAGCCCATGTGTAAGTGCCGGTCTTAATTTCATCTTTTAGTCCCCGGAATAAGCCTTTGGAGGTCGTCCCCTCTTCCAACTCCCCTTGATCCATCTTTCCTTTAATGAAATTGATAACCCTTGCCAATCGAAGCAGTGTGGCAAGATCAAGGCAGTCAAATTCTTTCGTTTCGATCGGAAACGCACTGGATCGCCATTGAGAGAGGTGGGATGGCAAGATACTGTCTCTCCTGCATCTCTCAAAGAGGGAAGTCCCTGGAGTAGGATAATAGATGCTCGGGCCGATGAGAACCCTCTCCCCCATTAAATAGATGAGGGTGTCAATCATCTCATCAAGGGTCTGACCGGGTATCCCCAGGATGGCGTAGGCCACTACATTCAGTCCAGCTTTTTCTGTTTCCTTCATGATAGAACCAAATTCAGTGGTGGGCTGAGGTCTTTTCATCCTTTGTTTGGTTGCAGGGTCTGTGCTTACATAGGAGAGGTTAAGTGTGTGGAAACCAGCTTTTTTCATCAAATGGATGAGTTCTCCATCCAGAACCGCAAAGGAGATGCCATTCATCGCAGAAAGTTCAATTCTCCCCTCACCGAATGTTTCTATGATAGACCTCATCAATCTTTTTGCTCGATCTTGATCAAACGTGAAATTGTCATCCTCAATATCGAATGCCTCTATCCCATATCTCTCTTGACATGCCACCATTTCCCGAATGATATCTTCCGGACTTCGCACTCTAAAGGAAGATCCCATCACGAGATGAGCTGAACAATAAGCGCATCCATGTGGACAGCCCCTGCTTGTGATGATCATGGTGGATTTCTTTTGATTGATCCGATACCGGTCCAGATCGAGGAGATCTCTTGCGGGGGGCGGGATGGAGTTAAGGTCAGGAATAAAGTTCTGGAGATGGTTAATTTGGATCTCCCCGTTTCGCTTGAATCCAGTTCCGTCCATCAGACCAATTTCCGCCTCCTTTCCATTCCTTAAACAGTGGACAAGAAATGAGAGGCGATGCTCCCCTTCCCCAATGATGACATAGTCTACAAAGGGACTCTTTAAAACCCCTTCGGGATCGCAACTCACATGAGAGCCTCCCATCACGACAATTTTCTTCGAGTTCCATTCCTTTATGAGTTGGGCGATCTTAAGTGCCTCTCCATGATACGGGGTAAAGGAAGATGAGATTCCGAAAACATCTGCTTTCGGCTTCTCGATCTCCTTTCTGATCTCTTCCCACCCCATCCCGAAATGATAAAAACCCGTATAGAGTTTGAAACAACTTCGATCATGGAACGGATAAATATCTTTGAGGTAAGAAAGTTCGGAAGGAATGGATATGGATTTTCTCTTCTCAGTCTGACAATCGAGGATTTCTACTTCATGGCCTTCTTTTATTAATGAAGCTGCAAGATAGGCCAGCCCGATCGGCTGCGTCCGAATAGAGGTCTGGTAAAAATCTTGTACAGGAGGTTGAATGAGAAGGATCTTCATGGCATTACACAGGAAGTATAATCAACTACGGATGGATTGTCTATTTTTCAAGCCAGCCATAAATGTCATCTTAGGTGACATCGAATGGTATTGGATTGGAAGCAGATACATCTCATTTAAAAAAAATCGGTATGAGGATGGCAGCCAGGATAAGGATTCCCGTGAGAATGATCGCTGCCATCATAAACCAGTGCGGGACAAAAGTTGTTTTAGGCTCGGAGTGTCCCAAAATGGTTCTTTCGGCACTCTTAAAAAAAGGCCATTTCTTTGCAGCCAATTTTAATGCCCCTATGAGGAAGGGAATGCTGAACAGCAGACCAAAGCTGATGAAAAGCCAGGGGCTATTATGGTCAGAAAGGTTAGGTGGAAACTCACAACCATGCATATACCGAAAACAACCATGATCACCCATAAGAGCATCTCCTATCATCCTCCTTCCTCGGCTTCGATTCTCTTCTAGCAAAGGTCGCCGAGTTCATATTGTAGGATGCCGACAAAAGTGATGGCGGCGGTTTCGGTTCTTAAGATACGCTGTCCCAGTTTCACGGGGACGAATCCCTGATCTATGGCTAATCTTACTTCTTCTTCGTTAAACCCTCCTTCGGGGCTGACCATGAGATAGACTTTTTCCGGCCGATCGCACTTAAATCCCCCCTCCCCCCCTTTTTCTAAGGGGGGTCTTGATAAAAATTCTTTTTCTAATGAGGGATGAAATTTTAGGAAGCTTTCAAGAACCTCTTTGAGTTTTTTCCCGTCTTTTTCCCAGAGGAGAATCTTCAGTCCATCTTCCCGGCAATATTCCAGCGCCCCCTCAAAGGAACAATAGTCCTCCACTGAAGGGACTCTTGCCCTTCTCGACTGCTGGACCGCTTTCACTGCAATCTCCTGCCAGCGGTGAGCCTTCTTCTGTTTGGACTCCCTCTCTTCTAGAGAGATCGACCTTTCGGATTTAAAAGGGATGATCGCTGCAACGCCCAACTCGGTAGCTTTCTGAATGATCCATTCCATTCGTTCTTTCTCTGGGAGAGCTTGGAGGAGGATGATCTCGATAGGAGATTCCGTAGGGGAAGGAAATGAATCGAAGATGAGAACGGATGCCTTCTCTTTTGAAAGTCGAAGGACTCTTCCCCGAAAGCCCTTCCCTTCAGAATCGGTCAGGGTGATGATGCTTCCCACATGGGCGCTCTGAACTCGGAAGGCCTCCAGAGGAGGCCCTTCGAGGGTGATTTCTTTGTCTGTTTCAAGCTTCTGATTTAAAACAATTCTATCCTTCACAAGAGGGTTTCCCCTTTTTTTTCTTCTTCTCCTTGGCTTCCTCTCCGCCCCCAACGCATCCATCCAACCCTTACCCTGCCACTGTAACTCAATGTCCCCTAACCGCGTCCCCCCCGCAAGCACATTATAGGTCAGATTCAAAACATGGTCCTACTCATGGTAAGGAAGATGTCGCTTGAGCAGATGCAGATGCTTATCGATCTGTTTGGCAAGTCCCAGCCGCTTCGCTATCAAATGAATCACACCAATTCCTCCGCAGGCAATCCCCTTATGGCGATCATCCATCTCATATCCAATGCTGACTCCCTTGAACATCGCCCTCTCTGGGTTCTCCCAGTTCCTGCGCTCCAAACGTTTCTCAATTTTTCTCTTGCGCTTCCCCAGTATTTTGTGGTTTAATTTTTTCACTCAAAATGCTCCTTTCTGATTGGTTTTGTTTTTTGACAAAACGATAATAGTCTTATCTGGAGGGCATTTCGAGTACTTTCTCACTTTCTCCCAAAATAATTACACTTGTTTAGGGACTAAACTGATGTTAATCTCATTTCAACAAGGAGAGAAAGAAGATCGAAAAATTAATTAAAGCATTCAACATGTCTAAGGAGTCTCTAATTGATAAAACATCTTCTGAAAATCTGCCCCTGACTGTCCGGCAGGCAGGTCAACCCCCTCTTTGCCAAGAGACTGTGTCGCAATCGCGAGCAAAGGGGAAGAGGCAGTCAGGTTCCAAAGTTTTAGGATGCGGGTCTTTTAGATGATGGGAAATTGTCACTTGTATAAAATCAAATGTTTTCATATGCTTGGCACGCCTGAATCCGAACGGCTAAAGGTAACCGCCCTAAACCTTTTCCACCCGACCGCCTCTCCCCCTTTTCAAAAATGGGGTTTTTTCATATTACGACACAGTCTCCAAAGAGGGGGACACTTATCTATACAATTGTGGACTGATTAATAAGTTGGAATAGGATGAAGCGTTATCCAATCCCTTGCGGTAAAAAGACGACCCATCTTGAGATACCAGATCGCGTTTTTGTGCAGTGGGTGGAATCTCATGAGATAGCGCCGGTTCCGGATGTGAAAAGTGCTGTCGAGGATGCTCTTTATCATCCCATCCATTCCGCGCGACTTCGCAACATGGTAAAAGCTGGCCAGACCGCTGCGATCATCGTTACGGACATCACGCGTCAGCTCCCCGAAGAGACGATTGTGCCCCTTCTTCTTGAAGAACTGAAGCAAGGGGGGATCAGAAAAGAGGATACCACCGCTGTTGTGGCTACTGGAACCCACCGTCCAAACACTCCTGAAGAGCTGAGGGAGAAGTTTGGAAAGATCGTGGATGAAATCTCTTTTATCAATCACAACTCATACAATAAGGAAGAACTTATCTCTCTGGGAACGACAAAAAGCGGGATTCCTCTGGTCTTCAACCGCACCGTAGCCCAAGCAGACATCCGAATCTCCACGGGAGTGATTGAAACCCATCTTTTCGCAGGTTACAGCGGAGGGGTGAAGAGCATTGCAGTGGGAGTGGCAGGTGAGGAGACCATCGGGGCGACGCATAATTACCAAATGATGGAAGAAACCCGACTCGGCGTAATAGAGGGAAATCGTTTTCGGAAATTCCTCACTGAAGCAACCCATGTCCTGGGACTCCATTTCATTGTCAATGTGGTTCAGACGGGGAAGAAGGAAGTGGTGAAGGTAGTGGCTGGAGATCCGGTGGAAGCATTCCAGGAGGGAGTGAAGATCGCTCGAAATCTCTATGAAGTTGAAATCGATCAGCCCGGAGAGATTGTCGTCAGCGGAGTCAGTCATCCGAAGTCCCTCGATCTTTATCAGGCCACCCGTGCCGCCAATGTGATCGTCTTCGGCCCCCAACCAGTGGTTACAAAGGGCGGCGTCATTCTCATCCCTGCCCCCTGTGAAGACGGCTGCGGGCACCCGGGGTATTGCGATATCATGAAGAGAGCTCAGGATGTGGATGATATCATCGCCATCTCCCGCGAAGAAGGCTTTGCCCCAGGAGAACAGAAGGCCCTCATCCTGGCACAGATTCTAAAACAGGCAAGGATCGTGATGACGGACTGTCTCCTTCCTGAGGAGACGTTGAAAGAATTGTATCTCGAAACGGTTCCCACTTTGCAGGAAGCTTTGGATCGAGAGCTGAATAAGAATCCAAGGGCAAGAGTGGTCCTTATACCGGATGGGTTGTTGACATTGCCTATTATAAAAAAAGGTTAATGCTGAGGCTTAGGTTAAGTTTCTCTTTACCCTCAACCTCAACCTTTAAAACTGGAGGAAAAAATGAATTTTCAACCAAAAGGAATCATCCCGGCAATGGTTACACCGATCACCAAAGATGGGAAGATCAATGAGTCAGCCCTACGGAAACTGACCAACTATCTGATCGAAGGAGGAGTCCATGGTCTCTTCCCGGTCGGAAGTCAGGGAGAGTTCTATGCCCTCACTTTCGAGGAGAAGAAAAGGATCATTGAGGTCGTGGTCGAGGAGACCCGTGGCCGGGTTCCGGTTTATGCAGGAACAGGAGCCATCACGACCCGTGAGGCCATTTCGCTGACCCAGATGGCTGAGGCCGCCGGAGTCAGTGCTGTTTCTGTGGTCACCCCCTATTTCATCAAACCCAATGATGCGGAGTTGATGGAATTCTTCACGGCTGTTGCAAAGGCCACACGGTTACCGGTCCTTCTCTATAACAATGTTGGAAGAACAGGGGTTAATATCTCAGCCGATTTTGTCGTCCGGGCCTCTCAGGTGGATAACATCGTCGGCATTAAGGACTCCTCCGGAGATCTCACGCTCACGGCTGAATATATACGGAGAACGGATGAGAATTTCTCTGTTCTGGCCGGCCGGGACACCCTCATCTACGGAACACTATGCTATGGAGGAAAGGGGGCAATTGCTGCCACAGCCAATGTGGCGCCCAAAGTGATCGTTGAGATTTATGAGGCTTTCAAAGCGGGGGATATGAAGCGATCTCTCGCAGCTCAGTTCCGTCTGGCTCCTCTGCGATTGGCATTCGATTTAGGAACTTTTCCCGTGGTGATCAAAGAGGCATTAAACCTGATCGGTATCGATGCGGGAGTGGGAATTGCTCCGGTGGGGGGAATCACTCCGAAGGCAAAGGAGGAATTGAAGGAGATATTGAAGAATATGGAATTGCTTAAATGAGTAAACTCGAAGCACGAAATCCCTGCCTTCGCCGAAGCGGCTACGCGCAGGCGGGCGAATTTCGAAACAATTTCGAATGACCAAAATACCAAACAAATTACAACTGTTTTGGGACATTTGAACATTTGAATTTTGATATTGTTTCGGATTGGTCCGAGACGGACGCTTCGCCCGATATTCGAATTTCGAATTTTTCTTTTGGGAGGCACTTATGGTTTGGGCTGGTTTACGAAAGAGAGTGCTGGCAGGAGAGTGTGTTTATGGGATGATGATACGACAGGCCCGGGACCCCGGAACTCCGGTCATCTTTGCCTCTGTGGGTTATGATTTCGTCTTGATCGACATGGAACACGGCAACTATTCCATGGAAACGGTGGCCGATCTCATACGAGGGGCCAAGTCTGCGGGGATTGCACCTGTCATCAGAATCCCTCACTTGGAAACCCACTTCATCTCAAGGGTCCTCGATGCCGGTGCCGAAGGAATCATGGTTCCCATGACCTCAACAAAAGAACAGGCCGAGTCAATTGTCCGTTACAGCAAATATACACCGATCGGACAGAGAGGATTTGGAACCCAGACCGGTCAAACAGACTACAAACCTCTGAAAGCCCTTGAGTTTATGAAAGAGGCAAATGAACATACCCTGATCATTGCCCAGATTGAGACCCGTGAGGCCATTGAGAATGTCGATGCCATTCTCAGCACAGATGGAATTGATGTCGGCTTGATCGGTCCCAACGACCTCTCCATCTCTATGGGCATTCCCGACCAGCTTGCGTCTGAGGCATTAGGACAAGCCATTGAGAAGGTCGTTGAGACTGCCAAGAAGAAAGGCAAAGCCTCAGGCATTCACATCGGAAATACCGAACTCATCAGGAAGTGGAAATCAAAAGGAATGACGGTTCTGGCCTGCTCCACGGATATCGGCTTCATGTACAATGCTTCAAAGTCAACCATCGAGGAAATGAAACGACCGTAGCTTCGCTGATAAAGGATAGAAGACCGCTTCGCTCCGAGCTTAATGTGCTTAAGGGTTTGCCTTGAGGTTGTAGATTTAAATCTTTTTCAATATTGATGCATGGCGATATAAACTGCAGTTCTTACCTAACCAATCCCGATTTCCCAATTCTTTCTTCCTATAGTCAAGCATCCGGTGATTTTGATAGGCATACATTATTTCAATCGGAAATCAAAAAGTCAGCCGACTCGATACATCACTCGCACAATGATCGGCAATGCACTCCATATTCTGTGGTCAAAATCTGTTTAAATATCTTGACACGCCTATCCTTTTTTTGATAAATTTTCTATAATTTATGACCCTATTTTCAATTTCGTGGAGTCCTGAGTTGCTTTTTGATGGCAGAGGCGCTGTTGACATCTGTTGATTTATGGAGATAAATTAAGCTTCAAGGGTGTTCCTTTATGAAGACATTGACGCTCCGACATCCGATTCATACGCTGGATAGGCGGTTATTGTTCTCCAAAGGCACACTTTTGACGAAGGAGACATTGGATGCCTTTGTCCACTCCCGCACAACATACTCCTATCGCTCATATCCACTCGTCTCCCGCGGTTCGTTCATAAAAGACTGGGTAAGTCTTCTTAAAATGGAACCCTACGTAAAATTTTTTCCTAAGAGAGAACAACTCGATGCTATCCTAAATCTTTTGGAGAGAGTTCGGGTTCCCATCCCTATTGGGCTGACGATGGATTATTTCAAACGGTACGACTTTCTCACGTACGCCCATATTCTGATGGTGTTTGCCCTGTCCGCACTTCTGGCAAGAGATTTGCTGCCGGACTTCCAGGAGTATATCGAATCGTCAGCGAGTGGCTTCACCCACGACATTGGGAAGATTTGTGTGCCCCTGAACATTCTTAGAAAGACCGCCCCTCTCACCGAGATGGAGCGGGACTTCATAGAACATCACGCCGTTTCAGGCTATATCCTGCTCTGCTATTACTATAAAGACCCGGAGCACCCCGCCTGTAAGGTGGCTCTGGAGCATCACGAGAGGAGTGACGGGTCAGGATATCCACAGGGGATTATTCTTAACGATCCCATGGTGGAAATCATTGCGGTAAGTGACGTTTATGATGCGCTGATCAGACCCAGGCCTTACCGATCTGCAGCCTTTGACAATAGGGCCGCCCTTGAACAAATCATTGAAATGGCCAAAAATAACAAATTAAGATGGGATGTGGTTAAGGCGCTGATTGCTCGTAACCGAAAGTCCAGACCCGATTACAGGGAGTTGACAATTGGAACCGAAAAAAGAGGTAAGCCCCTTTCGCAGAATGTCTACGGTATCATGGTTGAAGAGGGCGACCGGTGAAAAGCGTTGAGGAAACTGTAATCGAGGCCTCATAGTTGTTCTCCAAATGGTGAATGTTTCTTTCTGGAATTCAGACATTCTGCTAATGCCGGTGACCATTTTGCGCACAATTTTATTCCTAAGAGACTAATCCTCAATGCAGGCCAGACGTTTGGCGCAGTTCTTTTTGTAGTCGATATCCGACTCCCTGTAAATCGTCAGCCGGTGGGCTGCCGGCGAACCTCCTCCATGAATGTCAGAGATCGTATCAGCGCTCTCCATAGCCATCTTCTCAACCAACCGGAGCATCTTGATCCTTTTTTCAACCGGCACGCCGGTTGCTCCCTTTAAATATTTTTTTAAAAGTTCACCGATCTCAGGATTTTCAAAGTCCCTGTCCGAAGGCAGGTCGGCCACATATCCGCCGGCGATATCGATCATCAGGCGGGTAGCCTCGGCCATCTCCTTTCCCTCATGAATCTTGGAGGCATTGGCCAAAACCGGATCGATGAAATAAGTCCCTGAGGGTTCTTTCTTTCCCTCATACGAGGCCGCCAGGCTGCAACCATAAAGGGTCTCCGCCATATGGATCATGTTGATCACTTTCTCCTTGTGGTGGCTCATTTTCAACGTCCCGTTATACTCCATCATCATCAGGGCGGCGCCGGTCATGGCATCGATCTTTCCCGATTTACAGCCGCCATGAGATTGACGGTGAAAGGCAGAAAAGCGATTCACCATCTCTCCGGCAAATTCAACTTCTCTAAACATGAAGACCCGGTCCCAGGGCACCAAAACCTCGTCAAAGATGAGGGTCGGGCAATACTTGCTGTATCGGATATTTCCACAATCGACTCCTTCGATCTCGCGGGTGTCCATCGAATTTCTTCCCACCACATGAATGAGATTCTTTGTGTCGGAAGGGATGGCAAAGGCCAGGGCATAATCCTCATCCCCCTTTCCCATCGCACGCGTTGGAAGGACAATGATCTCATGGCAACTAACCGACCCCGTCTGGTGGGACTTAGCTCCCCTGACGATAATCCCTTCTTTGGTTTGGTCGACCACCCGAAGGTACATATCCTTATCCGGCTGTTCATGCGGGCCCAGGCTGCGATCCCCTTTGACATCGGTCACGCTGGCATTTGCGGTGAGATCATTCTTCTGCATATACTTTAGGAATTCGTTAAAGCGATTGTTGTACTGAGTCCCGTATTTTTTATCGATGTCATAGGTCACAATGGACAGGGTGCAGAGACAGTCGAGGCCCGTGCATCGCTGATGGCATGTCCCCACATAACCTCCCAGAGCCCGGTTGATCTTCACTCTGGCTACCAGATCTTCGATCGATTGAGGAGGGAGGGTGAACCGGTTGATAGGCTCCCCCGTCAAAGGAGATACGGTTGTCATGAGATGTTTGTACTTCTCATGTTGCGCCAGTTCATAGGTGGCTCCGGTGGCATTGATTCCCGCACGAATTCGAGGATGATCCACTACATTCTCTATTTTTTCTCCAAACATATAGATCGTAGGCTTCAGTCTTCTCAAGCTTGATATATATTGCTCAAACGTTTTTACAGCCATCTTTATCCTCCCTCACTAAATTCTAGATTTCAGATTGTAGATTTCAAAATTTGATCTTTTTAAATCCTCAATCCGAAATCTGCCATCCGCAATTAGGTAAGCTCCAACCCCCTCTGGAAGGCTTTCAGGTTTAGGGCCTTTGCCTTTTGGGGCACGCTCACCTCAATAGCCTTCTCCATTGATGCAATAGAGAGAAGGCCCGTTTTCTTCAGGAGTGCACCCAGGATGATGAGATTTGCCACAACAATATTATTCATCTCTTTGTCTGCAATACTCGTAGCAGGAACAGAGAGGATCTCATACTCTCCAGGTTTTACCCCTTTTACCAGATCCGAATCGATGACCAGAAGTCCTCCGGGTTTGATCTTGGGCAGATACCTGCCGACTGCATCTTCTGCCATCAGAATGAGAATATCGGCTTTTCTCACTTCTGGATCAGTCACCCGTTGCTCTGAGATGATCACCTCTGCCCTTGCTGATCCGCCTCTTAACTCCGAACTATAGGACTGTGTTTGAACCGCCTGTTTACCATCATAGAGAGAAGCAGCTGTCCCCAATAGAATCCCGGACAATACCACACCCTGTCCCCCTACTCCTCCGATCAATATCTCTGTTCGACCCATTCAATTCCTCCCGAACTTTATTTCACTCCTGTCCACGAACTCTTTGTTTACTCCCTATGGGGACCTCGAATAATTCCAAATTTGTCACTCCGGTGAAAACCGGAGTCTAGGAATATCAGTATCTTCTGGATTCTCCCGATAAAGATCGGTACCGGAATGACATTTTTAGAGGTAGCTTTAATTTTTGAATGATCCGCAATTGTAAAAGTTTGTAAGTACACCTGCCTTCCTTTTAATGGTAATTAACTTCTTCCTGTATCAACCGCTGCCTCGGCCCCTCCCATGGCCTTCTTCCTCATTCTGGTGACCTCTTCCACCATTTCAGGCTTATCCAGGTCAACCAATTCTCCAACAACGATTCGACCTTTTAATTCTTCTTTAGAAAGTTTCTTAGCTTCCTGGATGGAAATTGATCTATTTTTGTAATCCTCAAGCATCTGGACCGCATTTCCTACCCCCATCTTCCTCCCGAACTGAACCGGACATTGAGAAATCACTTCGATGAAAGCAAACCCTTTTTTCTGTATTGCCTTTTTGATGGAGGCCGTAAGCTGCCTGGGGTGTCCAGTGGTCCAGCGAGCGACAAACGAAGCTCCCGCCGCAATCACCAGCCCCGAGATATCCTCGAAAACATTCTCAAACGTGCCATAGGGGGTCGTGGTCGTCTTCACCCCCATGGGTGTGGTCGGAGCCGCCTGTCCCCCGGTCATGCCATAGATCCCGTTATTGGAGCAGATCACCACCATTTCAATATTCCGTCGGGCATTCTGAATCAGGTGATTTCCGCCAATGGCTACGAGATCTCCGTCTCCGCTCACCACCATCACCTTCTTCTCGGTCAATCCCATCTTGATTCCAAAGGCAAAGGCGATTGGCCTGCCATGAGTGGTATGAAGCACATCGGCATTGAAGAGAGGACTGGGGATCCATGCAGCACACCCGATCCCTGACACAAAAACAAAATCATCCATGTCCATGTCCAGACCGTCAATCGCTCGTAAAATGCTCTGGGCGATCGTCCCGTCTCCACAGCCCGGACAGAATGAGGAATGGGTTACAGTAGGGCGAATAAAACGGTGATAGGGGTGGACAAGTTCACTCATTTTGAAATCTCCTCAATCTTTTTCAAAATATCTTCTGGATCCTGAATCTCGCCCACCAGCTTTGGAGGGAGAAACGAAACTTCCGAAAAATGGGCTGCTTCGGCTTTGATGTAAGGATAGATCTGACCCAGGTTATTTTCCAAAACAATGACATGCTTGGCTTTCCTCGCCATCTTCTCGATCTCTTCTCCTGGAAAGGGCCAAACCGTGATCAATCGAAGGGTCCCCGCTGCAATTCCCTTTTTTCTTGCCTGCAATACAGCCTCTGCTGCGGCACGGGATACTCCTCCATAAGATACCAGGACAACCTCGGCGCCTTCATAATCCCGCTCTACCAGGGTGATCTCCTCTTTGTGCTTGAGGATCTTATCGCTCAACTTCCGAACAAATTTGTCCAGGGCGGAGATATCGATCAGATTCCGTTTCCCATATTCGTCATGGCAGGAACTGGTCACATGAGCTTTAAACCCTTTTCCGAAAATGGGCATGGGCGCCACATTCTCGTCCAGGAACCCCTTTAGCTTCAGAGGGTCTGTCCCTAATTCGGGAATTTTTCGGTAAATTGTTTTGATCTTGTCCGCTTCTGGAATGACCACCTCTTCCCGCATATGCCCCACGAAGGCATCGGAGAGAAGGAAGACAGGCGTTCGATATTTCTCCGCATAATTAAAAGCGATCACCGTGTGTTCGAACATCTCCTGCGGCGATGAGGGACACAGAGCAATGATTTCATAGTCTCCATGAGATCCATGCTTCGCCTGCACCATATCTCCCTGAATCCCGATGGTGGGCATCCCTGTCGAGGGGGCTCCTCGCTGAACGTTGACGATCACACAGGGGGTTTCCACCCCGATCGCAAACCCGATATTCTCCAGCATCAGACTGATCCCAGGACCTGAAGTGACGGTCATGGCCTTCTTTCCGGCCCAGGAAGCGCCTATGACTGCGGCGATCGAGCTGATTTCGTCTTCCATCTGAAAGAAGGCCCCTCCCACCTGAGGAAGTTTCTCGGCCAGATGGTTTGCAACCTCCGTGGCCGGCGTGATCGGATAGCCTGCCGCAAATTCACATCCCGCAGCCATGGCCCCTTCGGCACAGGCCACATTTCCCATCATAAAATATCTTCCGGTGCAGACTCGTTTCTCATCCATCTATTGACTCCCTTTTTTCTGTTTTTTTTCAGATACGACGATCGCCAGATCAGGGCAGAAGATCATGCAGTTCTCACACTGAGTGCACTGATCCTCGTTGACAATAACAGGCGGCCTGTAGCCCTTCTGATTCATTGTCTCCGAAGGCTGAAAGACCTCCTCCTTGCAGACATAGAGGCAGATCCCGCATTCCTCAGCGCCTTTGCATAACTCGTTATAAATTCTCAAAGTAGCCAACTTTCTTCTCCTTTCATTCTCTCAACCTCGGTTGGTTGACCGGATGGAGAGGCGCTTTCCCTTCCAGAACCCGAATGACATCTTCTGCCACCAGACTCATCTTCTTTAAAGCTTCCTCAGTATGGGCCGCCATGTGGGGCGTGCCGATGAAATTTTCAAGTTCAAACAGGGGATGTTCCTTTCCGGCCGGTTCCACCTCAAAGACATCGGCTCCTGCTCCGGCGATCCTTCCTTCTTTTAGAATCTTATAAAGAGCCTTCTCATCCCAGATCGGTCCTCTGGCGAGATTGATGATATAGGCCGTGGATTTCATCATCCCGAATTCTTTCTCTCCGATCAAACCTTTGGTAGCAGGCAACATGGGAAGATGGATGGAGATAAAATCGGATTGTGACAATAACTCCTCCAGGCTCACTTTGACTGCTTTGAGCTCTTTCTCCTCCTCCCCGTAACGCACAGCATCGTAATAGAGCACCTTCATGTCAAAACCTTTATATCCAATGCGGCCTACTGCTTTACCGATTCGACCAAAACCGAGGATCCCCAGGGTCTTCCCATGAAGTTCATTTCCGATATACTGGTAACGGGCCTCCCATCTTCCCTCCCGAAGGGCAATATCTCCTTTCTTGAGCATCTTCGAAAGCATCGGGGCCAGCCCGAAAAAATGCTCCGCCACCGAGATGTCATTGGCATCCGGCGTGTTGACCACCCATATCCCCTTCTCTGTGGCCGCTTCCAGATCGATATTCTCAACCCCAACCCCATGTCGTCCGATGACTCTCAATCTGGGAGCGGATTCCATCAACTTTCGGTTAACCTTTCCATTGGCCCGGATGATCATCCCGTCGATCTCCTTCGCCTCATCGATCAAGGAATTTTCTTCAAACGACTTGGCAAAAAAGACCTCCCCCTTCTCCCTCAAGAGGGCCTTTCCGACCTCATGCATCTCCTCGTAAAGTAGAATTTTAAATTTTTTCATATCCCCGCTGCCTCCCATTACATCCCAGTCATCCCTTTCAGTTGGGACATATAACTATTTTTAGAGAAAGTGAGATGTTTGACAATCAGTTTTTCAAATTGTGATAGATTCCTCTCCTCAATGGCCTTTACCATCTCCCGATGCTCAACGATAGATTCTTCGACTCGATGGGGTAGCGACCAGGCGTTAAACCGGACGATATGAGCTTTTGTCCGAAGGAAGTCGATCATGTCACAGAGGTAATTATTTCTGCATGCCCTGAAGACCATCCGATGAAATTCAGAATCTTTCTCAATCATCTGATGTGTCTTTTCTCGAAGATGCTTTTCCACCTCTTTGGAGAATTTCTTTAATTCCTGAATCTCTTTCCGGGCGATGTGCGCTATAACCAACCGGGCCGCTATCTTTTCTAACTCGGTGCGAACAAAATATATCTCCTCAATCTCCTCAAGGGTTAGATCAGCCACGACAGCCCCCCGATAGGGAGTGTTTCTGATCAACCCTTTCGCCTCCAACCTCTTTAAGGCTTCCCGGATCACCGTGCGGCTCACACCAAACTTCGAAATGAGATCGATTTCGACCAGACGTTCTCTCGGCTTGAGGTAGCCTGAGAGGATAGCCTCTTCGATCTCTTTGGAAACTTTGATGGAATTAACACTTGACATAAGCTTTGTCTTTTTCTAAAATGGACGAAAAGTTAATACAATATTGTATACCATTTTCAAAATCTTGATGTCAACTCTCTTCACTTTCCTCTGGGAGCGCTTCAATGACCCAATTTAAAAACCTTTTCAACCCTTTTCAAATTGGAAATTTAGAAATGAAAAACCGGATCGTGATGCCGCCCATGGCGACCCACTTTGCCGATCTGGATGGCTCCATCAATGTCCGGCACATCGCTTATTATGTCGAGCGGGCAAGAGGTGGGGTGGGCTATATCACCTCGGAACACACCAGCGTTCTAAAACAAGGCAGGGCTTTTCCCAATATGGCGCTCATCGATGCCGATCAACAGATCCCGTCGTTTAAAAAATTGGTGGAGGCCATCCATCAAGAATCTGGAAAGATTGTGATTCAGATCAATCACGCCGGCCGTCAGACCTCTTCCTCGGTCACGGGTTCTCCCATTGTTGCTCCTTCGGCCATCCCCTGCCCTGTCAGAAAGGAGATGCCCCACGCCCTTTCCCTTGAGGAGATTCAAAGGATCGTGGAAGCCTTTGGGGAAGCAGCACGGCGGGTTAAGGAGACAGGGGCTGATGGCGTGGAAATCCATATGGCCCACGGATATCTGATCAATCAATTCCTTTCTCCTTTTTCTAACAAAAGGGAGGATGAATATGGAGGCGATGCGGATCGACGCATGCGAATGGCCATTGAAGTATTGAGAACCGTTCGAAATCAAGTGGGTCCCGATTTTACGGTCCTCTGCCGTCTCAGCGCCGATGAATATGTGGAAGGCGGATTGAAACTCGAAGACACAAAAGAAATCGCAAAGGCATTGGAGAGGAATGGAGCCGATGGGCTCCATATCTCGGCCTGTGTGGCGGCATCGGGATATTTGAACCACCCTCCTTATTATGCCGAGGAGGGTGTTTTTGTTCACCTCGCCCAGGGAATCAAATCTACGGTCTCCATTCCTATCATCGCCGTGGGTCGAATCCGCACCCCTGAACTGGCCAATCGAATACTGAAAGAAAACAAAGCCGACCTCATCTCTATGGGAAGAGCTTTAATTGCCGACCCCCACTTCCCCATGAAAGCGTCACAGGGAAGGATGGATGAAATCCTGCCGTGTATCTCCTGTAACCGCTGTATCCAAAGCATTCGAAAGGGGGCTCTTCAGTGTGCGGTCAATCCGGAGGCAGGCCGGGAGGGAATTTTTAAACTTAAAAAGACAGATCACCCGAAAAAAGTCTGGATTATGGGGGGAGGCCCGGCAGGAATGAAGGCTGCTGAGATTGCTTCACGGCGGGGCCATAAGGTGACTCTATATGAAAAGAACGGAAAATTAGGTGGCCGATTTCTTTTAGCTGCCATTCCTCCTAAGAAACAAGTTTTGATGGAGTTTGCAGACTATCTCGTCAGGCAAATCGAGAGATTACCCGTCAAGATGATCTTGGGAAAACCCTTCGACCCAAGCCTGTTGGAAAAGGACGCGCCTGACGTAATCATCATTGCAACAGGGGCCAAACCTTTCTTTCCCCCCATCGAGGGGATTGAAGGATCTCCTGCCCTCTCGGTGGAAGGGGCTCTATCAGGGTCTGCTTCTCACGGCAGGAAGACCATCGTCGTGGGCGGGGGAGGAATCGGATCGGAGGTGGCGGATTATCTTTCCGAAGATGGAAAAGAAGTCACTTTAATTGAAATGAGAGAGGGAATTGCCCTCGATCTGGTAGGACACCTTCAGCATTTCTTAAATAAGAGGTTGAGGGAAAAGGGAGTCCAGATTTTAGTCAACACCAAGGCTACCCGCTTCGAAAAAGAAGGATTGTGGGTAGAGGATGCACAGGGCATCAGGAGGCTTGAAGGATTTGATTCCATGGTTATCTCTCTGGGGTCGGTATCAAATAATGAACTGGCGGAATCGGTTAAAGGAAAAGTTCAGGAGGTCTATGTGGTGGGTGATGCCTCAAAACCGAGGGAGGTGATGGAAGCGGTGTTTGAGGCAGAAGAGATCGCCCTCAAAATTTAGTGGCGTCTCGAATAGTCATTTTGTTCTCTACCGATGTTGGGCGATTTCTTTTATGAAGTGTAGCCGCCCATTTCAGTGTGCGAGGATTTGGTCTTCTTGGTCCTCACTCGGTAACTGTCTTTTTTTATGTCCTGAAAAACCTGGGATGGCTATAGGTTTCTTTTAAAAGCATAGCTCAGTTTAAGTCCTATTTATTCTTCATTTAAAAAGGAGGGAGAATCATGAAACGGTGGACTTCAATTCTATGTTTGGGATTGGTTCTGGGGTTAATATCGTTCGCATGGGGTACTGAGAAGAAGGTCGTTCGGATCTGGCATACGGAGACAGAGCCGGCAACTGTAGCGGCCTTTCAGCAGATTATTAACGACTTCGAGAAATTGCGGCCGGACATCACGGTAAAGCAGGAAGCGCTGGCTTGGGGTGATCTCGAGGCCAAACTCACAGCAGCCCTGGCCGCAGGCGCGCCCCCAGACGCAAGCCATGGACAGGCTGTAACCTGTGCTTCTTTTTACGCAAAGGGCCTCTTACGCGATCAGGAAGATATTGCAATGGCTATTGGCCGGGATAACATCTGGGAGGCTGTCCGGAGACAATGCTTTCATGATGGGAAGTACTATGGAATCCCTCACTCAGCGGTAACCTCACTCCTGATCTACCGAAAGGACATCTTTAAGACCAAAGGACTAAAGCCACCGGAGACCTGGGATGAATTTATCAAAGTAGCAGAAGCTTTAATGGAGCGAGACAAAGACGGTCGTGTAACACGCTACGGCTTATCCCTTCCTGGAGTGGGCCTTTTCATCAATATTGCGGTTGGAGAACTGACCAAGGTAAACGGTGGACGTCTTTTCGACCCGAAGACGGGGCGCCCCACATTTACCTCAAAGGAGGTCGTCGAGGTATTAGATTTCTATAAAAAACTCAGTGCAACAGTCCTTCCACCTGGCTGGTTAGGCCATGGATACTTAGATACCTTCGCCAACCTTGCCACCGGTAAAGCCGCCATGCTCTACCAGGGCTATGGCCGAGGAGCGGGATACATCGAGAGGTACGCCCCAAAGGAAATGGCTAATTCTGACCATTTCGGTGTGCTGGTCAAACCCCGTGGGCCATCCGGTAAAGAGACTGCGGCTCAGATCGATGCAGAGCCATGGATGATTTTCAAAAACGCAAAGTATCCCGAAGAGGCAGCTGAATTCCTGAAGTTCTTTTTTAAGGAAGAAAATTATATCAAATACCTCCACACAGTGCCAATCCACCTTCTGCCCACCCTTAAGTCAGTCCGGAACAACCCTACCTACCAGGCCAATGAGATGGTCCGAAAGTGGAAGGAATGGCAAGATATGCAATACCGTTACTTCGACACAGGTCAGGCGAAGCCAACCCTGATCATCGAGTGGGATGATTTAAAGCTTCCCTTTGGTCTCGAGATCCTTGGCTCGGGAATCATTCCTGACATGGTCACCGATGCCGTTCGAGGGATGCCCTCTGCACAGGCTGCAGGCAGGGCTCAGGCCCGGGCAGAGGAGTTGATCACGAAGCTCGGTCACAAACGCTGGTAAACGTTCCTCTAAGGATCACTGGCCGGGGACAGGTCTGCTTATCAATCTCGAGGCGGGTGTGTGCCCGGCCCTAACACCACTGGTTGTTAGGATATGGATTATGAAGAGGCAGGTCAATCCTGAATTTCAACCTGTGCCCTCATCCCGGACAAAGACACCATCAGGAAATATGGCCGAAGAATCTGGGGCTTACCTATGGAAAAGCTCGATTGCCAAAACAGGGCCAAAGCGTCGGGATCAACTGGCAGGGTACCTGACCATTTCACCAGCACTCCTCCTGATCCTTGCTCTAACCCTTTACCCTGTTGCCTACTCTATCTGGCTCAGCCTTCTTGAAAAACATTCCTTCTTCCCCCAGGAACGTTTTGTCGGTCTGGAGAATTATATTTACCTCTGGAAAGATCCGGAATTTTGGACCAGCCTCTGGCTCGGGATAGTCTATTCAGGATGGACGATCCTCTTCCAGGTAGTCTTGGGAGTGGCAGCCGCTCTGATTTTAAATGAAACCTTTTGGGGAAGGGGTCTGGCTCGCGCAATCGTCCTCTTTCCTTACATGATCCCAACGATCGTGGCAGTTATTCTCTGGAAATGGCTTCTTAACGATACCTATGGAATTGTAAACTATTGGCTAATGGCCATAGGAATCATTATGGATCCATTCTGCTGGCTGGGGGCCGATCATATCATGCTCTCCGTTATCCTGATGAGTATCTGGCAGTTCTTCCCCTTTGTCCTTCTAAGTATCCTAGCCCGGCTCCAGACCATTTCTCCAGAGCTTTACGAAGCCGCCAAGGTGGATGGAGCATCAGCGTTCAGCCGCTTCATTCACATTACCCTGCCCCAGATCCGGGGCATTCTGTTTGTTGTCATCCTGCTTCGGAGCATCTGGATGTTCACTAAATTTGACACCGTCTGGCTTATGGGCGAAGGAGCAGGGGCAGGGCGCTTTATCCGCACACTGCCGGTTTATGCATACATGAGAACCCTGACCTATTACCAGGCAGGCCTTGGGGCTGCGCTTGCAGTGATTATGTTTGGCATCCTGGTCGTAACCACTGTGATCTACTTTCGACTGTTCCGAGAGGAGGCAGACATCGGATGAACCGCTGGCGGTTCCAACGAATCTCGAACCGTATCCTATTATATATAGGCGCTGGACTCTTTGTGCTCCAAGCCGTATTTCCCTTCTTCTGGATGGTATCAACTTCATTGAAGCCGCATGTAGAAGTATTTGCCCAACCTCCCTCATTTATTCCTCATCAGCCGACCTTGGACAACTTCAAACGACTCTTCACCGCCACAAATTTTCTCACCTATTTCAGGAATAGTTTAATCGTATCTGGCCTTGCCGTCCTTCTGACCATGGTGGTCAGTACTGCCGGAGCCTATAGCCTAACCCGGTACCAATACTACGGCAGGGAGAAGATCGCAGGCCTCATCCTTTGCACTTACATGTTCGCCCCTATCATGGTCGTAATCCCCTTTTTCATCCTGGTAAAGAAGGGGGGCATTGAGAATACCCACCTTGCCCTTATCCTGGCTTTTACCTCTTTCTGTCTCCCATTTACGCTCTGGTTGATGAGGGCTTTCTTTAAAACCATTCCTGTTCAATTAGAGGAGGCGGCTATGGTGGACGGCGCAGGACGCATTCGGGCAGTGATCTATGTGGTCATGCCACTGGCCCTTCCAGGGATTATCGCCACCTCTATCTTCACGTTCATTCTGGCCTGGAATGACTACATCTTCACGCGAATTCTCATCACCTCGGACGAGCTGAAGACACTGCCGGTTGGGGTGCAGGACCTCTTTCACTCAGCCCTGATTGATTGGGGGTTGATCATGTCCGCAGGCATGATGATCACGATTCCGGCCCTGCTCTTCTTCGTCACTGTGCAACGTTATCTGATTCGCGGTTGGGGTGCCGGCGCCGTGAAAGGCTGATCATTAATTAGGGCTCAAGGGGCCAAGGGTTTAAGTGTAATACGTTCGGAAGTGGAAACTCAAACACAACTCTTTCTAAGAAAAACTTGAACCCTGGACCCCTGGGATCCTTGAACCCTCTTATAGAAAGGAGAAGCTTAACATGCGATTCAAAGACAAAACCGCTTTAATTACAGGGGGAGGAAGGGGAATCGGCGCAACCACGGCCCTGATGATGCTCTCTGAAGGGGCCAAGGTGGGGATTGCGGATATAAACGAAGACTCTATGAAGAAGACCCTGGAGACCGCTCAGTCCATGGGTTATTTTCTGAAGCCTCTCGTTGGAGATGTGACAGAGAAGGTGCAGGTTGAAAACCTCGTGGGGGATTTTGTAAAAGAATTCGGCAGGATCGATATCTTAGTCAATAATGCAGGGATTGCCATCTCCAGACCCTTCATGGAAAAGACCGTTGAGGACTGGATGAAGACCTTAAAGGTAAACCTCATCGGTGTCTTCCTCTGCTCCCAGTCTGCGGCGAGATATATGCTCCAGCAGAAATCGGGAAAGATCGTGAACATCTCCTCGATTCGTGGTATTGACCACTGCGGCCGGGAAGGGGTCATGGACTACAGCGCCTCCAAGGGAGCGGTCATCAATTTGACCAAGACGATGGCCAAGGAGTTAGCTCCTCATATCAACGTGAATACGGTTGCGCCGGGTCACACCTTAACAGAGATGACCCAATCTCTTCCGGCGGAAGTTAAAAGATCGATGATCGAGGGGTCTTATCTCAAGAGAATGGCCCAACCTGAGGATATTGCCAAGGCTATCTTGTTCCTTGCCTCGGAGGACGCCAATTTTATAACAGGCCAAGTTCTCCTTGTTGACGGAGGGTTTAGCCTCAAATAACAAAAGGCATGGAGCAAAGCGCATAGCATAAAAAAGTTTGAAACAGTAATAAATAAATTGAAACGTAGGGCAAGGCCTTAGCCCTGTTTCAAGCAACCCTGAAGGATTGCCCTACAAGATATTTGACGCGTTTGCATTAAGAGGATGAGAATATTTCGAACCCAGATTTATTCAACAGGGTTGACAACATATGACCACTTCATCATAATAGCGTCAAATTTTAGAAGTGAGGAATGAACTATGGCGAAAGTCGTATTGGAAAATATTTCGAAACATTTTGGAACGGTTCCGGCGGTAAGGGACTTTAATCTTTCAATTGAAGACAAAGAATTCGCCATTCTGGTAGGGCCTTCCGGGTGCGGAAAATCGACGGCCCTCCGGATGGTGGCCGGCCTGGAAGAGCCTTCGGGTGGAAATATCTACATCGGTAACCGGATAGTCAATGATCTCCCTCCAAAGGATCGGGACATTGCTATGGTCTTTCAGGAATATGCCCTCTATCCCCACATGTCGGTCTATAAGAATATGGCTTTTGGTCTAAAACTGAGAAAGTTTCCCAAAAGTGAGATCGATCAGAGGGTTAGAGACGCTTCAGAAATTTTAGGAATTCAAGAGCTCCTCAGCCGCAAACCGAAACAACTCTCAGGGGGGCAGCGCCAGCGTGTGGCGGTGGGAAGAGCCATTGTTCGTAAACCGGCTGTTTTTCTCTTTGATGAGCCTCTTTCGAACTTAGATGCCAAGCTCCGGGTTCAGATGCGGGCAGAGCTCTCCAAACTTCACGACCGCCTTCAGACCACCATCATCTATGTTACCCACGACCAGGTGGAGGCGATGACCATGGGGTCGAAGATTGTGGTGATGAAGGATGGATGGATTCACCAAGTGGGTGCTCCCCTGGAGGTCTACAATTTTCCCATTAATCAATTTGTAGCCGGTTTCATCGGAAGCCCGGTGATGAACTTTTTCCCCTGCCGTGTTCTTCAGAAGGATAGCCGTCTCTTCATCGATGCAGAAGCCTTCCAACTCCCCATCCCGGAGAAAAAGTCTCCCTATTATCAATCTCTGACTGGCTCAGAGGCCATCTTTGGAATAAGGCCGAATGATATCTATGACCGTCTTCATGCACCGGAACATGCCAAGGGAAATACGATTCGTGCAGTGGTGGATGTGATTGAACCATTGGGTTCAGAGATCCATCTCAATGTGACGGCAGGCAAGCATAACCTCATTGCACGTGTGGACGTGCAGACCTCTGTCCAGGTTCATCAGGAAATCGAACTCGTCATGGATCTCAATAAGATGCACCTCTTTGAGAAAGATCCTCCCAACCTTCGAGTTAAAACGGAGGCTTAACGCAACAACACAGTAAAGAAGCTATTCACGAATAGCAAACGACTTGGTCCGTAGCTGAGAAAATTCTGTCGACGACAGAGAACTCGGGTATGCCTAATCTAACTTTCTTAGTATAAAGAGGGAAGAGATGCCGTACGGTTACAATGGAAAGATACTCAGGGTCGATTTGAATAGTGAATCCATAGGTATAGAAGAACCTCAGGAAATCCTGTACAGCCGCTATCTTGGAGGAGGAACCCTTGCTCTCTATTATCTGCTCAGGGAACTGAAACCAAAATCAGATCCTCTGGGGCCAGAAAACATCCTGATTTTTGCAGGATCGGTCATCTCTGGGACGCCTGCCGCTGGATTGAGCCGCTTCTCTGTCGCGTCCAAATCGCCTGAAACCGGTGCTTTTGGAGAGACAGAAGCAGGGGGTTGGTGGATCCCGGAATTAAAATTTGCCGGATTTGACGCCATCGTCATCAAAGGACGTGCCAGAAGGCCTGTCTATCTCTGGGTCCATGAGGGTCAGGCTGAGATTCGTGATGCCGGTCACCTGTGGGGGAAGTTTTCCAAAGAAACACAGGACGAAATCCGAAGGGAACTGGGAGATGATCGAATTCGGATTGCCCTGATCGGCCCGGCGGGGGAAAAGTTAGCGAAGGTTGCCTGTATCATCAACGAGATCAAACATGCCAATGGCAGAACGGGTTTGGGCGCTGTCATGGGATCGAAAAACCTCAAGGCAATTGCCGTCAGGGGCAAAAAGAGGATGGAAGTGGCTGATGGGGAGGCCGTTCAGCGGTTAAGCAAGCGACTCAAGGATACCTATGAGGAACCTTATTTCAGCGTTGGCAATTTAGGAACATCCCGCATCACAACCATGTTTAGCGAGCAGGGGATATTACCCACCCTTAATTTCAGGGAAGGATCTTTTAAAGGAGCCGATGCCATCAGTGGCGAAACGATGTCAAAGACGATTCTCGTTCGCAGGGGCACCTGTTACGCCTGCTTTGTCCGTTGCAAGAGAGAGGTGGAGGTAAGAGAACCTTATTCTGTAGATCCTATATATGGAGGCCCGGAGTATGAAACCGTGGCTGCCTTTGGCTCCATGTGTGGCATTGACGATTTGAAGGCTATTGCAAAGGCAAACCAACTTTGCAATGCCTATGGTCTTGACACCATCTCTACGGGAGGTCTGATCGCCTTTTCCATGGAATGTTTTGAGACGGGTATCCTGACCCAGCAGGATACCGATGGCCTCGAACTTCGGTTTGGCAACACAGAGGCCATGCTCAAATTGGTGGAGAGAATCGGAAAGCGTGAGGGGTTGGGAGATATTCTCGCCGAGGGAATCTGCCAGGCCGCAGAAAAATTTGGAAAAGGAGCAGACCGCTTTGCCATCCATGTGAAAGGGATGCCGGTTCCTTTTCATGAACCCAGGGGAAAGGTGGGGGTGGGACTTGGTTATGCTGTCTCAGCCACTGGACCCGATCATATGGAATTCCCTCATGATCCCTGGTGGTCCACAGAGGCAGGCATTGCCATGCTTCGGCCTCTGGGAATCCTTGAATCCCTTGATGTCCTTGATATCGGTCCTAAAAAAGTGAGACTCTTCATCTATCTTCAACAATACTGGGACCTCTTGAATACTCTCGGAGTCTGCATGTTCACAGCCAAACCCTTTGGACCCCAAACGGTCAACGGGATTGTCGATTATGTAAAGGCTGTCACCGGTTGGGAGACGAGTCTGTTTGATCTCCTCAAGGTAGCTGAAAGACATGCCAATATGGCTAGGATATTCAATCTCAGAGAGGGATTTACAGCAAAAGATGACACCCTTCCTGATCGCTTTTTTCAGCCCATGGAAGGAGGGACTCTGAAGGGAAAGAGGATTGACAGGGAACAATTTTCAAAGGCACTGGAAACTTACTATGAAATGATGGACTGGGACGCAGAGACAGGTGTGCCCAAGAAAGAAAAACTTGCCGAGCTCGATCTGGACTGGTTATCTGAAGAGAATTAAATACCTTCGGATCAAAACAAAATCCCAAAAAGCGGCCGCAAAAAATCTTTCTCTGATTGAAGATTGAAAAACGATCCTGATTCTGGGATAATCTCCACTGTCAATCTTTTACGGGCGAGTCGGCTGAATGCCCCGCCTTGTAGTCGGGGATGAAAGCCGACAATATTAATGAGATTACCTTAACCCGGAAGCCCCACCCGGAGGGCGGGGGGCTTCACTTTCCACTTTCAGCATATGGAGGGAATTCAATGAAAACGAGAATGACTGAACTCTTGGGAATCAGACATCCCATCATGCTTGCAGGAATGGCCTTCATCAGTTTACCAAAACTTGTAGCTGCCGTTTCGAATGCTGGGGGGATTGGCATGTTGAACTCTGTTGCCTATACTCCCGACCAAATGAAAGATGTCATCAAACAGGTGAAATCCCTCACAGATAAGCCCTTCGGGGTCAATGCCACCCTGATAATGCCCAATGCCAGAGAAAATCTGGAAGTCGCTCTTGAAGAAAAGGTTCCCATTATCAATTTTGCTTTGGGAAAAGGGGATTGGATCATTAAAGCAGTCCATCAATATGGCGGTAAGGTTTTGGCAACGGTGGCCATAGAGAAGCATGCTCGTCGAGCAGAGATGGATGGAGCGGATGGCCTTGTGGTGACAGGTCATGAGGCAGCCGCTCATGGAGCGGATGTCGGTTCCTTGGTATTGATTCCTTCGATCGCCGGTCAAACAAAACTTCCGATCATTGCGGCCGGTGGTTTTTGTGATGGCCGGGGATTGGCCGCCGCTCTGGTCCTCGGGGCGGATGGAATCTCCATGGGAACCCGGTTCATGTTGGTCCAGGAATGCGAGATGCACGAAAAAGCGAAAGAAATTTCTCTGAAAGCAGGAATGGAAGATACAATCTGCTCAGAGAAGATCGACGGTTTGCCCGGACGATGGCTCAAGAATAAGGCTGCCATCAAGATGGCAGAGAAAAGACCCTCACTCTTTCATGCCTTCTCAAGCGGTCTCCGCATGAAACGCATGATCGATGTTCCCTTTTTTAAGCTTTTTCTCGGCGGTTTGAAACAACGGAGTGTTCAGGACCTTGCTCGCCAGGCGCTCAGTCTCAAAGGATTGCAGGTCGCTATTGAAAACGGCGACTTAGAGACCGGGGTTTTACCCATCGGCCAGGCCATCGGTTTGATCAAAAATATCCCGACTTGCAAAGAACTCCTTGAGCAAATCGTTGCCGAAACCCAGGAACTGGTGGAGGCTGTAAGAAAAAAAACCGCTTCCTGAAGACGGGGGATTGGATTAAGGAAGGAAAACACATGATACGTCGAAACCTCGACCATTACGAAGTGAAGGCTACCCGTTATATAGCTCATGGCGGGGGAATCGCCCATATGGTCCTCACCACCCAATGCCTGAGAACCATGATGTTCCTCGCTCATGCCTCCGTACCTCCGGGCAACAAACTCCTTGGCCATGAAGATCCCATGGAAGAGATCTACATCGTCCAGAAGGGCCGGGGGCTCATGCAGGTGGGTAAGGAGATCTGTGAGGTAAAACCCGGAGACGCCATCCACATCCCCATCGGTCATTACCACGAATTGACCAATACAGGGGATGAGGAATTGACTCTGCTGGTCGTGGCCGGGCTTATTCCAGCTTAGAAAGACCTGATATTTTCCCTTAGCCTTAACCTCTAATCTTTCTTATGCCTCAACAGCCAGAGGAGACCGATGACGATCAGAAGAACCGGTAGAAAATAGAGCCTGATCACACCGGGGACCGAAATATGGATCGAGTAATACTTCCCGCCCAGAATCAAGATTCCGACGATCGTTGTCACCCACGCAGCAATGGATCTCCGGTTTCGAAAAAGGCCTCCTACTCCGATCGCGATGACGACCCAGGGCCATCCTTCTCTTAATCCATAACCCGTTCCCATCCGATCCAGGAAGATCAGCGCTCCCATCACGATCAGAGCCAATCCCAATCCCATCCTCCTTCTCCTTTCTCCTGAGATCTGAAAAAGTTCAGAAATCTCTACGGAAGCAAAGAAAATGATCTATCCTGGTGCAACCTTTCCTTCTTGAAATAATCTCATAAATTTTTCATAATAGGCACAGGGTTTAGATGTTCAATACATCATCTTATGAAAAAAAGCAACCTATCTCATTGCTTGTAGCAAAGGAGCTCTTATGGATCCCAAATTGGTTAAACAGTTCATCACTTTTTTAATCCTCCTCTTTGGATGGACAATCGTCATTCTGCTCGTAGGACCGAAGTAATCCCTTGTCGCCCTTTTTTAGAAACCGTGTCACAACGAGCCGTTCACTCTGAGGCTTTCGAAGGGTGAATCCCGCGAAGCGCGCGACTCTTGACAGGCCCTGTCGAGCCATGACCGAACTTATGGCACAGTCTCTTGGCGGGAGAGGACGGAGGTAAGCAGGTAGAGGCATTTGATCCTTTGCATAAAATATGATAAATTAAGAGTCAGTCGAGCATTGTTTGATCATTTTGTTATTGGAACTTATTTGGTCCCGCCTTGGCGGGATTGGAATTTGGTTTTTGGAATTTGATTGATAGGCCCACGTAGCTCAGTGGTAGAGCTGCTGATTTGTAATCAGCGGGTCGGCGGTTCAAATCCGTCCGTGGGCTCCAAAAAGTAAAAGGGGACAGGCTACTTTTAGAAAAGTAGCCTGTCCCCTTTTTGTGTTACAAATTTGACAACTTCCTCATCTAATCTTGATCTGATGATGAGATTTTGGGTTCCCTTGGATCCTCCCTTTGGTTTTCGTCTACATTTTTTTGCAACTCAATTGCAGTCACTTTATTCACGGTTTTGATCTCGCCATTTTTTTTATCAAAAGATGGTGAAAATTGAAATTAAAGAAGGCTATCACACCAAGGATTAAGTAAAGGGACAGCATGAGTAGAACTTTGTTTTTTACCATTTCCCCACTAATCCCCTTTGGCCATTAAGGTAATTGCCATAATCATTCCACTAAAAGAATGCTTTAAATTTGCGCAATCATTGTGCCATATCATTTGAATTAGCCTAACCCATTGAAAAAATTTATGTTTCCAAGAATTACCCCGTTAATTCAAGTTACTTAACCGGGCGCAAATTGTCCCTATGTGGAGATTATTTAATCGGCCGAGCCTGTTTTGTAAGTTTTCGCGATGACAAGTTTTACGGGAATAACGACAAGGTCATTTATCAATAGACTCAAATTAAGTTTCTTCTGCCAAGGGGGTTTTGTCCTGTCTTCATCCTTCCTGCTCTGGAGAGACCCAGCTCTTCGAGCGGTCTACTGCCCGTTCCCACCCCATGACAAGCTTCCTCCGCCTATCCTCAGACATCCGGGGAATGAATTCCCGCCCCATGGTCCAGTTGGCTGAGATTTCTTCTCTATTTCCCCAGAACCCGACGGCAAGCCCGGCTAAGTAAGCGGCTCCCAGAGCCGTGCTTTCGAGAACCTTCGGCCGCCTGATGGGGATGCCAAGAAGGTCGGCTTGAAACTGGCAGAGCAGATTATTGGCGGCGGCACCCCCATCTACCCTCAGCTCCGTTAGGCCAAGGCCGGAATCGTGGACCATGCAGTCAACAACCTCCTTGGTCTGAAAAGCAATCGATTCAATCGCCGCCCGCACGAGATGGCTCCGGTTGACGCCCCTCGTCAGTCCCAGGATAGCGCCGCGGGCATGGGGATCCCAATGGGGAGCGCCCAATCCGACAAAGGCTGGGACGATATAAACTCCATTTGAATCCTCTACCATCGATGCCAACTGTTCGCTCTCCTCGGCAGAGCGGATCAGCTTCAGTTCGTCTCTCAGCCACTGGATGAGGGCGCCGGCGATGAAAGTGCTTCCTTCAAGCGCGTAGGTGATTTCCCCTCCCATCCCCCAGGCGATGGTGGTCAGGAGGCCGGATTCCGAGGGTTTAGCCTCCTGGCCGGTGTTCATGAGCATGAAACAGCCTGTCCCGTAAGTGGTCTTAACCATGCCCGGATCGAAACAGCACTGGCCAAAGAGGGCCGCCTGCTGATCTCCGGCGATCCCGGCAATAGGAATGGTTGCATCCAAGATTTTTAGGTCGGTGAAAGCCGCGGGATGGCTGGAAGGCACAACCTCGGGAAGGAGGGACGGAGGAATGCCAAAGCGCCTCAGGATCTCGTCATCCCATCTCAGATCATGGATATTGTACAGGAGCGTTCGAGAGGCGTTAGAGTAATCAGTGACGTGTGCCTTGCCCCCCGAGAGCCTGTTTACAAGCCAACTATCGATGGTGCCGAAGGCGAGGTGGCCTTTCTCCGCATCTCTTCTCGCCCCGGGTACATGGTCGAGGACCCATTTGAGCTTGGTCCCGGAAAAATAGGCGTCTGTGACCAGTCCGGTTTTCTCCCTCAGTTTGGTATCGAATCCTTCCTCCTGAAGCTCTTTGCAGAAGTTAGCGGTCCTTCGGCACTGCCAGACGATGGCGTTGTATATCGGCTTGTCCGTTCGGCGGTCCCAGAGGACCATGGTCTCCCGCTGGTTGGCGATCCCGATCGCAGAGATATCGCCGGCCTTTAAGTTTGCCCTGTCGAGCGCCTCCCGGATCGTTTGGAGCTGGGAGGTCCATATCTGCTCGGGATCGTGTTCCACCCAGCCGGGTCGGGGATAGATCTGTTTGAATTCCTGCTGGGACGATGAAACGATGTCGCCTTCACTGTTGAAAATGAGTGTTCTCGAGCTGGTCGTCCCTTGATCGAGAGCCATGATGTAGCGGCCCATCTTTCTCCTCCAGTCTGGTTCTGCCTCGAACTTTCGGATTGGGGGCCCCGCAGTCCTTCTTTGCCGGTAGGTCTACTTTCGGGAGCCCAGATGCGCTTCTAACCATCTTTCGATGTCACGCAACACCTTGTCATGTTCAGGTTCATTAAACACCTCGTGGTAAAAGCCGTCATAGATGATGATCTCTTTATCGGTAGAGCTGACCGAATCATACAGCATCTGAGCGCCAGCCGGATCGATCAACTTGTCTCCACTTCCTTGCACGATCATGATCGGCAATGTAATTTGGCTTGCTTGACGACTGACTTGCTGCATCGCTCTGAGCATTTCAGCGGCAAGACGTGCAGTGGTTTTTCCCGTATACACCAGAGGATCACTGACATAGGCTTGCACCACTGCTGGATCTCGGGATACCCCATCTGCGTCCAACCCAAGCAGCCCAAATTTAGGCATCAAAGCTGAAAACATCTTGCCCACAAGAAGGATAGCGGGTGTGATGTTGCTGGGTACTTTAACAGCCGGTCCGGAAAGAACTGCGCCTGCCAATTCGGCATGGTGATCAAGCAGGAACACGGCGCTGATCAGTCCACCCATGCTGTGCCCAACCAAGAAGATCGGTTTGTCGGGTTGCCAACGGTGTATCATGTCAAAATAAACCTTGAGTGTATTTGTATAATCATCAAATCGTTTGACGTACACTCTTGTGCCTTCTGATTTGCCATGGCCGAGGTGATCGATTCCGTAAACAGCGTAGTCCCGTGGGACGAAGTGATTGACAACGTTCGTATATCGCCCACCATGTTCAGCCAACCCGTGAACAATGAGTAATACTGCTTTGGGTTCACTTTCCGGCAACCAGCCTTGGAAATAGATGCTGGCATCTCGAACACCTTTGAAGAATCCTTCTTGGTGCTTCATTTTCCCATTCTCCTCTTCTCAATGATAGATATTGGAATCATGTTTGGGCCGAACGTTGTTGAATCCTTCCGCTTTTGCCTCCACCTTCTTGAAGGGTTTACATGCATTGAGTAACTTTCAAATCCAACATCTCTAAAAAGGCGGACTCTCACGGAGTTAGTTTTCGACCCCGATCTTGAAATCTCTTCCTGTTTCAATCACCCCCGGAAGTTCACCTACATATACCAAATATTTAATGTTATGGCAATTTTCATTTGGGGGAGGCGGGTTGGGTTAAGGATGGGCTGGATGATGATTTCATTCCTGAAAGATGAGGCCGAGGGTTTTATAGCAAAGCAGGGTCAATCGGTCCAGAGCGGGCTGGTCGAGCTGGAGTTCCTCAAGAAAGGTCTGGCGGTCCGGCGCATCAAGATGAGAAAGCTCTGTTCAATCTTCGCAGAAACAGCAATCCATTGAAAGTCCTGTTGACCGAAGCCCTCCTTCAATTGACCCATCAGGCCTTCGGCCTCCGCGGCCTCCTCTCCAATATTAAGAACAATGATCATCGCTTTGCGGGTCAGCAAAGGATAGCCTGCGATCAGTTTCTCTTCGGTCTCTGTCAAAAGGAAATTCTTCAGGAAACAGCCGGTTTCAAGATGGTTTTTCATGCGGGCGAGAAGATCCGCTTCCATGGCCGTCTTTTGAGCGTCTCTCTTTTTCTTTTGTTCTTTATCGAGCCTCTCAAGGCGCTTTTCAACAAAAAGAAGGTCGTTCAATTCCCATTCCTATGTTTCGGGCGCTTATTCGATTCGAGGATCTTTTTCCTGATTCGGACGGAGAGCGGGGCCACCTCTACCAGCTCATCTTCTTTGATAAACTCGATGGCCTGTTCAAGGCTGAGGACTTTGGGAGGAATGAGCTGTAAGGCATCGTCCGACCCTGAGGCCCTGACGTTGGTCAGTTTTTTCTCTTTGATCACATTGACATCCAGATCGTTCTCTCTTGAGTTCTCGCCGATCACCATTCCTTCGTAGACCGGCGTATTCTCTTTTACAAAGAGCGTCCCGCGGGGCTGAAGGTGATGAAGGGCGTATGTGGTCGTCTTGCCCGGCCGGTCCGCAACCAGGGTTCCAGTGGAGCGTTTGGTAATCGGGCCATGCCACGGCTCATAGCCATCGAAAATGTGGTTGAAGAGCCCTGTCCCTCTGGTGTCGGTTAGAAACTGGGAACGAAAGCCGATCAGCCCTCTCGATGGAATCCTGAATTCGAGGCGGACTCTGCCGTGGCCATTGTTATTCATCTTCTGCATCCTGCCCTTACGGATCCCAAGCTGGTGTGTCACCACTCCTATGAATTCTTCCGGGACATCGATGACAAGATGCTCCATGGGTTCATGGACATGGCCGTTGATGTTTTTTGTAATGCTCTCTGGCATGGACACGGAAAGCTCATAGCCTTCCCTCCGGATCATCTCGATCAGGATGGCAAGCTGAAGCTCCCCTCTTCCCATCACCTTGAAAGAATCGGTCGCATCAAAGTCAACCCTGATGGACACATTATAGAGGAGTTCCTTCTCAAGCCGCTCCCTCAGGTTTCTCGATGTCACATACTTCCCTTCCTGGCCGGCGAATGGCGATGTATTAACAGAAAAAACCATGGAGATGGTGGGCTCATCCACTGCAATTCTCGGGAGAGGCTCCGGATCATCAACATCGGCGATGGTATCGCCAATATTGATCCCTTCAAGTCCGGACAGGGCAACGATATCCCCTGCCGAGGCCTCTTTGGCCTCCACTCTTTCGAGCCCCTGAAATCCATAGAGCGACGTCACCTTCGTCTTGACCGGCTCTGCCCTGCCGTTTAGCATCGACACCCAATCACCGACCCTGATCGAGCCCGAGAAGATCCTCCCTATGGCAATCCTGCCTACATAATCGCTATAGTCGATGTTAGTGACCAGAAGCTTCAGCGGCCCTCCCCTATCCCCTTCCGGCGGCGGAACAGCATTTAGGATGAGCTCAAACAGGCACCGAAAATCTTTCGTATTCTCATCAGGATGAAGTTTTGCAATTCCGAGCTTCGCATTGGTGTAGACGATCGGAAACTCGAGCTGTTTCTCCGTTGCATCGAGGTCAATAAAGAGATCGTAAACCTCATTAATCACCTCCTGGATCCTGGCGTCTGTCCGGTCGATCTTGTTAATGACCAGGATGGGAGGAAGATCGAATTCAAGGGCTTTTTTCAGAACGAACCTGGTCTGGGGCAATGGCCCTTCCGAGGCGTCAACGAGGAGCAGGACGCCATCCACCATCTTGAGCGTCCTTTCCACCTCTCCGCCGAAATCGGCATGGCCCGGCGTATCGACAATATTGATTTTCACTCCCCGGTATTCGATGGCTGTATTCTTCGCCATGATCGTAATTCCCCGTTCCCTCTCTAAATCGATGTTGTCCATGACCCTTTCCTGAACCTTTTCGTTCAAACGGAAAATGCCGGACTGCTTGAGTAGGCCGTCGACGATCGTTGTCTTTCCGTGATCGACATGGGCAATCAGGGCAATGTTTCGCAGATCTTCACGTTTCATAAGCATTTTACGAGAGAGGAGTGGGGACCATTCCTGTGAATTGGGGGGATTTGGCTCTTTGAACCGGTTGGGACCGCCTTTTGAAGTGCTTTTTCCCGTCCCGCCGCCCATACTGTTTGTGAACAGCCTGGAGGTTCGGGATGTTGCCGTGCCACACAGGGTCAATACGATTTGCCTTCAGCATGGACTTCAGAACTCCTAATTCCTCATCGGTCACAAAGGTCATGGCAATGCCTGACCGGCCCATTCTTCCGGTCCTTCCTGTCCTGTGCGTATAGGATTCCTGGCCGAAAGGATAGTCATAATTGATCACATGACTGACATGGCTGAAGTCGAGTCCCCGGCCGGCAAGGTCGGTGGCAACCATTAAGTCGATCTTTTTCTGGCGGAAACGCTCGAAGATCGAGGTTCGCTTCGGTTGCTCCAGGCCTCCGTGGATATACCCTATCGATTTGAATATTCTTTCCAACTCCTTCTTCAATTTTTCACCGTGATGCCGTGAATTGCAAAAGATGAGGGCCTGGGAAATTTTCTCCTTTTTCAGGTATTGGATCAGGGCATTGAGCCGATCACGCCGCTCCGTATATTGAAAATGGTGAACAAGACTCTGCGGAGACAACTGCTCCTTATTTAATTCCACCCGGACGGGCTCTTTCAGATAGGCGCTGATCAACCGGTCTATCTCTTTGGGCATCGTTGCCGCAAAAAACAGTGTCTGATGTTCGTGAATCAGGCTGGACATGATAAAGTCGATATCTTCAATAAAGCCCATCTTCAGCATCTCGTCCGCTTCATCCAGAACCAGCGTGCGGACAGAAGAGAGGTCGATCGCCGTGGTGTTATAGAGGAAATCGATCAACCGTCCGGGGGTTGCGACGAGGAGATGAACCCTGTCCCTTAACTTGGCCTTCTGAATCTCCATTGAGAATCCGCCAAAGACGGCAAAAGGAACAACCCCTGCAAGCTTTCCAATCCTATGGATCTCTTCCACATATTGAAGCGCTAATTCACGGGTGGGAACCAGGATGAGGACCTGGATGGCATTGAGAGAAGGATCGATCATCTGGGCTAATGGAATACCGCAGGCCGCAGTTTTACCCGAACCCGTTTCTGCCCGGGCCAAAAGATCCCTGCCGCTGATGATAGGAGAGAAGGTCTTTTCCTGAATGGGTGTTAAATCCTGATAACCCATGTTCGTCAGGGCTGTCAGAATCTCCGGTTTTAAATCTAATTCTGAAAACTTCATTGTTTCTCCTTAAAAATTGACACAATCATAAAAGGTGTCGTTCCCGTGGAAACGGGAATCCAGTTTGGTTGGTTGCTTTTTCCCCTCTGCTTTCGAGGAATAAGTTCATTCCTTTCCTTTTTTATGCCGAACCAACGATTTCTATGATTTCACACGACTTGCAGGCAAGCAATGATCAAATCATGCAGAAATGGGTTGGAAGACTTTGCAGGCAGACTACCTCTTTCTTGCAGATAGTGGGTATGCCCTCCCTATCATCGAGGAAGCCTCAATTATTTCTTTTCGGATAATTATGTAACAGTTTGAACCGAAAAGCAAGACATTCTATAACCCCACGCACGGTAAATTTGTTCTAACCCTAAAGGGGCTATAAATAGAAGCCTTTTGATTTGTGTCTCCGTCGAAAGAGGGCAGGTAGGACTGGGTATTCTCAAACTTATCACCTTTGGCGGGCTTGGGATGTGGGCTTTGATAGATGGCATTCTATATATGGTGGGTGGCCTTCCTTCTGATTCGGCAGGCAAATGGATTACTGACAAAAAGACCCTTGATTTAATCTGGATGAGAACGTCTTCGATTTGGGGGATCCCTTCTTTTTAGAAGTTTATTAAAATGAACCCAAAAATCAAACAAGTGGAAGCCGTCTTCGTCGAATCCGACATTTTTCAATGACCACAACGGAACTTGCAATCTCATCTCCGGGGACTTTTATGAAGGTCTCTTTCAAACGTTCCACAACTTCTGTTTCGCTGTATTCGCCCCCGCGGAAGAGGATTAGGCCGGGTCCTTCAGCCCTGACAAGAGCCAAGAGCCGCGGGTAATCCAGATCGGCAGTGATCACGATTCTTTTTTCGCTGTGGGCACGTTCCAGGATGGTAATGTCCGGTGACCGGTCTAAGCCGATTTCCGAAGCATGGATTGCGTCGTGACCTTGGTTTCTAAGCCAAAGCGCCAAGGCAGGAGAAAGGGGCATGTCAATGAGAAATTCCACTTGATAGTTCTACCGTCTCTTCCTCTGCAAGGTAGGCTGCATACCGCAGAGCTTCGTCAATGTCTTCGGGTTCGATATAGGGATATGCTTTCAGGATAGTCTCTTTTGTCTCCCCGGATGCTAATAGTCCCAGCAACCGGGATACCGGAAACCGTAGTCCTCTGATACAGGGTTTTCCGGTGCAAATATTGGGATCTATTGTAATCCTTGTGAGTCTCATGCTCATTCTCCTTCCAGGCTTCGTTTGGCCGCCTCGAATATGATTTTCAGCTGCAGGATATTTCAAAAAGAATCGCTCAATTTAGATTCTATTGTAATCCCTCCCTGTGTAAATCATAGAAGAAAACAGAAATTCCGTCAATATATTCAAACCTTGTTGCCTAACCGAAGAGAGCGTCACAGCTCTTCGATATTGGCTACGTAGCCCCTGTAACAAACATCTTTCCAGTTGATTGTTATCATTTATGCTTCCTTTTTACCCCGGTTGATGCGGGGGTGTGATCGGTGGGGTCAAGATGCATCATCAGAAAGCAATTTATAAAAAAAAGAGATTCCACGTCAACATAATTTTCAGGTCGCGCTTCATTCTCTTCAATCTCCTGACAGCGGGTTCTTACAAGCGCCTCGTTCAGATTCATCAGCCAAAGGCCTCCTTAATCCCTCTATAGATGATTGGCTTTAAATCGAGGTATTTCCGGACCGTTTCTTCCACCACATGAACGCGTAATTCTTCATTTCTATCGGAAATCAGAATCCCACGGATCACCTGGTACACAAATGATACCGGCGCAAAGTTTAAGACACGGACGTCCACAGGAACTTTGGCTTCCCTGCTGAGGGTTTGACTCAAGGTAAGACTATAAGGAGTGGTTTCTTCCTTTCCGATCCCTGTAAGATAGACACCTACATCGATGTCATGCGAGGGTAGATTTTCTGCAAAGGACCCGTAGAGATAGGCGAATGCAACTTCCGGGTAGCCCCTCAATATGTCTTTAAGTTGCCCCATCAATCTTTCTTTCTGGCTCTGGTTTAATGAGAAGGCCTTCTGCTTCATGGTTAATCTTTTCCTCCATTACAATACATTTCTATCATAATGAATTAAAAATGGCAACGAATCGGCAATAACACCTGACTCTTGATCATGGACAGGATTTCCCTTCACGAAAATTGTTTTTAGCAAGGGTTTCTACCTCTTTTCTGGAGGGCAGGGAGGGTTGGGCGCCCAATTGGGTGGTGGCGAGGGCGCCGGCGGCATTGGCAAACCTTAAGGCCTCCTGGATGGGTTTTCCCTCGGCAAGGCCGCAGGCAAAACCTCCCAGGAAGGCGTCTCCTGCGGCTGTGGTGTCGACCACCTTCACCTTGAGGGCTTTCATCCGGATTTCTTCATTACGATTTTTGAAATAGAGGCCTTCCGGTCCAAGGGTGATCACCACATTCTTCACGCCCATCTTCAGCAATTTTGTAGCTATCTTCGGTAGGTCCTGGTCTTTCTTCATCTTTAAACCTGTGAGAGCCTGAGCTTCCAGTTCATTGGGCACCAGAAAATCTGTCAGAGAAAGGATTTCAGTGGATCGTGAAGGAAGATACTCCCACGGTTTTTGAAAAGATGTGCTTCCATACCGTATCCTGTAGCTTCAATGAGAAAATCGGAAAAAGGGGTGTTGAGAGGTTTGACCTGTTCTTCCATCCAGTTGGGGATGAGAAAGACCTGATGGGTGACATCGAGTGGAATAGAAGAAAGAGCCGGGAAGCGAATTAATGAGATGAGAATCAGGCAGGCATTGGAGACAGGGGCTGAAGTCCTTGCCACGGCCTGTCCCCTCTGCCTGACCCAACTCGACTCTGCGGTAAAAATGCTCAATATGGATGACCGAATTCGGGTGCGGGATATTCTGGAATTGATTGGGGAGAGAATTTAATACAGTTCGGAGTTCAGAGTTTTGAGCTCGGAGTTAGAATCTATTTCTCCGAACACCGAACTAAATCCTGCGGCAGGTCCGAACTATTAAAGTATCACGGTCTTCTTGATGGTTCTGACGATTTCTTCCGGGTCATCGATCAATTGAAGAATATCCAGATCGGTGGGAGAGATTCCGCCCTCCTTCAAGACCACCTCTTTGATCCAGTCCAAAAGTCCCTCCCAATAATTCGATCCAACCATAATCACCGGAAAAGGTTTGATCTTGCGGGTTTGAATGAGCGTCACCGATTCGAAGAGTTCGTCCATTGTTCCAAAACCGCCAGGGAGGATGATATAGGCCACGGCATATTTGATAAACATCACCTTCCGGACAAAGAAGTAACGGTATTTCAAAGTGATATTGGCGTAGGGATTGGGCTTCTGCTCGAGCGGAAGTTCAATGTTGAGGCCAATCGATTTGCCTCCTGCGAGAGAGGCCCCTTTATTGGCCGCCTCCATGGCTCCCGGGCCTCCGCCCGTAATCACGCTGAATCCATTCTCTGCGAGGAGCTGTCCAATTCGCTCTGCCTTCTGGTAGACTTCATCCCCGGGTTTAGCACGGGTGGAACCGAAGATGGACACAGCCGGATGATATCTGGCCAGTGCATCAAACCCTTCTACAAACTCCGCCAGGATATGGAACATCCTCCACGATTCCTGAGCCGATATCTTATCGACGACATACTGATGACTATCTGCCATATTTCCTCCTGGTATAATCCTAAGGTAAAAATTACGGATTAAACCTGATTACTAAGATTATTTTAGATTACGGAGATTAAACTATTAATCTCTGTAATCAGACATAATGTCATGCCACCATTATGGGCTCAAATTGACCTTTCGTCAATGTCCCCTTTCCTTTAATATCGGCGTTTTTTATTGAAAATTGAGGGGTTTTATATTAGGAAGAAGGGAGTTTTAAATAAGAAGTTCGGAGTTCGGAGTAGGGAGTTCGGAGCAAAACCCTCAACTCACTACCTCAAACCAAGAGAGAAAAGATCATGAGAGTGACATTTTTGGGAGGCGTCCGAACGGTTACGGGCTCAGCCACTCTTTTTGAAAAGGGGTCATTAAAGTGGCTGGTCGATTGCGGGATGTTCCAGGGTGGGAAAGAGATCGAGAAGAAGAATTATCATACCGGCTCTTACCATCCAAGCGACCTCTCCTTTATCCTCCTGACTCACGCACATATCGACCACAGCGGCCTCATACCCAAATTGTTCAGAGAAGGCTTTCGTGGAAAGGTGGTCTGCACAAAGGCCACCCTTGATCTGTGCGAGGTGATGCTCAGAGACAGCGGCCATATTCAGGAGATGGAGGCGGAATGGCAAAGCCGTAAGGATAGAAGGTCCGGCGGAAAAGGGGCGGCTCCTCTCTATACGGTTAAGGATGCGGAGAAAAGCCTTAAATGCTTCTTCACTGTAAATTATAACGAGATGGTTTCTCTGGCCGATGGGCTCAATGTCCGGTTTCAAGATGCAGGTCATATCCCGGGATCGGCCATCATTGAGCTCTGGGTTAAAGAGGGAGGGGAAGAGAAGAAATTGGTCTTCTCAGGAGACCTTGGAAATTCAGGCCAACCCATTGTCAGGGATCCTTCATTGATTAAAGAGGCGGATCTCCTCTGGTTGGAATCGACCTATGGAAACCGGCTCCATAAATCGAGAGAGGAGACTGTTCAGGAGTTATTAAAGATCGTTCAGGAGGCGATTGGACATCAGGCCAAGGTGATCATCCCGGCCTTTGCCGTGGAACGGACGCAGAATATCATCTATACGCTGGGCCAATTCATGAGGGAGGGGCTCATTCCATCTCTCCCCGTTTATATCGATAGCCCGCTGGCGATCTCAGCCACTGAGATTTTCAAGAAGAATTCGGACTGCTTTGACCAGGAGACAAAAGAAATCCTTTCACGGGGGGGAAGCCCTTTGGACCTGCCAGAGATCATCTATACCCGGACAACTGAGGAGTCAAAAGCGATCAACGAAGATGAGGGGCCGGGGATCATCATCTCTGCAAGCGGAATGTGCGACTCCGGAAGGATCAAGCATCATCTGAAACATCACCTCTGGCGGGAGAAGTCCCATATCGTCTTTCTCGGTTATCAGGGGGAGGGGACGATTGGAAGAAGGATTGTCGATGGGGCAGAGAGCGTGAGACTCTTCGGAGAGGAGATTGCGATAAAAGCCCATATTCACACTCTGGGAGGATTCTCCGCTCATGCCGATCAAAAAGGGCTCCTCGAATGGCTTTCTCATTTTGAGAATCCGAAGCTTGAGGTCTTTGTGGTCCACGGGGAAGAAAAGGTTTCAATGGAACTGAGTCAGCTCATCCGTGAGCAGTTTCATTTAAAGGCCGAGGCGCCTCGGTGGAGAGAGAAAAGAATTCTCTTCGCCCCCGAAGAAAGGCCGATATCTGAAGAAGCGAGGGAAGAAGAAGTTGCGCCTGAAGAGACGCTTCATCTTCTCCTGAGGCATCTGGATAGAAACTATAAAAAACTTCGCAGGAAATTAAAGAGGCGGCGAGGGATGGAAGAAAAGGTTCAGGATCCTCATCGATTGAGACAGTTGGAAGAAGTGAACAGGAAGATCGAAGAACTGGAATCGGAGCTATAAAAGCAATGCGGAATGTGCCTGCCTGCCGCAGGCAGGGATTGCGGATTGCGGAATTAAAACCTAATTTAGAAGAGAAAGGGAATCGGTTGTGGTTGAGTTGATTAAGATCGGTGTTGTTTTTGCCGTCATCATTGTTCTGATGTATCGGAAGATAAGCCTCTGGTTAAGCCTTTTATCGGCCACCTTTTTGCTCGGTATTCTTTTTCGTCTCCCCATAACGACGATCTCGATGGACATCGTCTCTTCGATCGTCGATACGAAGACATTTTTTCTCCTCGGAGCTTTCGTATCCATTCTCTTCTTCAGTAATCTCTTAAAGGAGACGGGCCGAATGAACCAGATCCTGGAAGGGTTTCGATCAACCCTGAAGGATATCCGGCTCGTTATTGCATTGCTTCCGGCGATCATTGGTTTGATGCCCATTGTGGGAGGCGCGCTGGTCTCCGCTCCCATGGTTGTAGAGGGTTCGGATGAATTGAAACTCACACCGGAACGGAGAACCTTCATCAACTACTGGTTCCGCCATCTCTGGGAATACATCCTTCCCACCTACCCGGCCCTTGTCCTGGCCGCTTCCCTGATCGGAATTCCCGTTAGAAAGCTCTGCTGGCTCAACCTTCCCCTCACGCCTGCCGCCATCCTCAGCGGAATCATGGTTGGCTACTGGGGAGTGTCAAGATCTACAAAGTCATATGAAAACTTATCAGGAAGAAGGGCCTTCTGGAATTTATTCAAAAACCTCGCCCCCCTCCTTTTCGCCCTCATCCTTGTAGTCGGGTTTAAGGTGGAGCTTGTCTATGCTTTCGGCATCACAATTGTGGGGATGATCCTTTTCTTCAGGATCGGGAGACAAAATATTTTAAAAGGATTTAAAGAGAGCATCGGGGTGGAACTCCTCCTGACCGTGGCTTTTGTCATGGGCTTTAAGAAGGTGCTGGAATCGTCTCAGGCCATTCCCGCTGTTTCCGAAGCCTTATCCTCCCTGGGAATTCCACTCTGGTTGATTGCCATGGTCGTTCCGATGATTGTCGGCCTGATGACCGGAGTGGCCATTGCGCCGATCGGAATCGGTTTCCCAATCCTCATCCCCCTGCTTCAGACCCATCCAGATTTTCTCTATTATATGATGTTGGCCTTTGCCGGAGGGATATGCGGGGTATTGCTCTCTCCTCTTCACCTCTGTCTCGTTCTGACGAAGGAGTATTTTCGGGCCGATTGGAGAGGGGTTTATCGTCTGATTTGGTTTCCGGTCGCTTCGATCTTGATTGCTGGCCTTGTATGGGTTGCCCTTTTTAGTGTATCCTGAAAAACTGTGTCGTACTTGCAAGCAAAGGGGGAGAGGCAGTCAGGTTCCAAAGCTTTAGAATGCGGGTCTTTTAGATGATGGGAAATTGTCACTTGTATATAATCGAATGTTTTCATACGCTTGGCACGCCTGAATCCGAACGGCTAAAGGTTGCCGCCCTAAATCTTTTCCACGCGACCGCCTCTCCCCCTTTTCAAAAAGTCGGTTTTTTCATATTACGACACAGTCTCTGAGTGAGGGGGAGTAAAAAATGAAAAATAGACTTCTGGTTATTTCGGGATTAATCGGGTTTCTTCTATCTGTTGTTTCGATTCCGGTATGTCGTGCGGGAGTGGTCATTGAAGAACTTCACAGGGATATGGAGGGTAGGATGGGCAGGATCATCCGTTTCTATTCGGGAGACCAATTTCGCACAGACCATCCGGAGGGAGGGGTCTCAACCATCATTGACTTCAAAGGAGACCGCATGGTGATGATCGACCACCCATCCCGGAGTTATGTCGAGATCAAATTCTCCCGGTGGGAGAAGGAAGTGGCGGAGAGGCTCAAAAAATCGATGCCGGAAATCAAAACAACAGAAAGACGGATCACTGTGAGAGGAACCGGAGCCAAGGCGTTAATCAATGGATTTCAAACGGAGAAGGTCGAGATCTGGGCTGATGGAGAGTTGATCGAGGAGAACTGGATGACCCGTGATGTTGATTTCCGAGAGGTGGAGAAGGTGATGGAGAGGGTGGCAAAGGGGTTTTCAAAGGATTTCAAGGTCGAGATGAAAGAAGGCCGGGAGATCTACGAGAAACTGAAATCCTACGGGATCCCGATTTTAATCAAAGACTACACGCTCACCTATGGCTTAGGCCCCATCAATGTGATGGAGGTTAGAAAAGTTGAGAAGAAAGAATTGTCAGGGGAAGTCTTTCTGCCTCCAGCAGGCTACCAGCGCATTATTCCTGAGTCCCCTAAAAAATAACCTCAAAACGGTTATGCAGAACGAAGAGGCGTTATTCCAGATCTTTTAAATTTCAGAGATCTCGATCAGAAAATTTCACATCGATCTGTTTGAGTCTGGGATCGAGACCTGCCCTTATATTTGTATCCTCAATGATGCCAATCGCAATCACCACCTTCACAGAGGTCAGGGTTCCGGGCGTGAGGTGACCACCCAGCGTGACCACCTGATCGTTCATCACTGTGGAGGCAGAGAAATGGGCATGGATCTCCGGCTCTCCATCCTCCCGCGTAGCGATCCAGCCGGTGAGGGAAACGATCTCCATGGGCTGCTCCAAATCCAGGTAGAGGCGATGGTGTTTCTCCACCTTTAAATCCAGGGGCAATATCTTTAAATTTCTAAAAGTGGCCTTTTTCAAGGCCCCGATACCCGAGAGGATCACGCCGGTTCGGATTCTTTCCTTTTTAACCAGTTCCTCAATCCCTTCCAAAAGATCAATATCCATAGCCAGCTTTCCCATCACCACACGAGCCATCCGGCCCCTTCCCACACCTTCCAGCAGATCCCTAACGCTTCCCATCTTTATCTCCCTGCAATTTCTATTGACCCGATCGTTATCATTGAGTAGGTATTAATAAATCTGCAGGTTTCTGTCAACCTATACTTTTTAAAATTGGGAAGGGCGATCCGAAGCATTTCAGAAGTATTTCAAATGATACCCAAACGATATCATCGGAAATGACTGCTTTACACACTTATTAGGCTACTTTAAGTCTGAATAGTGAAAAATCTTTAAATTCAATAAGTTGATAAATAAATGGCGACCAGTAAATTTTTTTCTTGACAAACGGAAATTTTTATAATATTAGTAAATTCTATAATAACGGTAATTTCTGAATCTTCCTTGCTAAGCCTTGGTTGATTATAATTTCTTATCTTAGGACCGTTCAGGCTTTGGGTGCTAAGGCTCCCGGGCCTGAATCAAAAAAGGAGGAAGCCATGAAATTGGAAGAATGTCTTAAGAAGAAATTTGTGGTCACTTCTGAAATTCAGCCGGCGATCGAAACGGATGCCAATGAACTCCTTCGAAATATCAATCGTATTCGTGGAAAGGTCGATGCCCTTACCGTCCCGGATTTGAATATCGAAGGGTTAGTCACCGATACCATGGGGACCTGCCGTGTTCTGAAGGAGCAAGCACTCGAACCCATTTTTCAGACCTCCTGCAGGGAAAAGAATCGGATGGAAATCGAGAGACAACTCTTGAAAGCGGCAGAATCGGGGATCGACAATATCCTAACGTTCACCCAAGATTACCGGATTACCGGAGACAGCCTTCAGGAGATCATGTACTTCCATGTTGATACGGGAAAACTCTATTCGGTGGTCAACAGCCTCCGACAAGGATATGACGTCTCTGGAAACGAGATCGGTTTCAAGCCCAAGTTTTGTATCGGCTCAGGGGTCGATGCCAGTTGGGGGAAGAAAGTCCCGGATATGGAATTAAGGGAAATGGAAACGCTGGCAGGCCTGGGAACTCACTATTTTCTCACAACCCCGGTCTTCGACATCGATTCCTTCCATCAGTTCATGAACCGGGTAGGTCCCATTCAGATCCCTGTCATCGCAGAGATTATTTTAGTGAGATCGGCAAGCATGGGCCTCTTTCTTAACAAATATGTAAGGCCCGGCCTGGTGCCAAATCATATCATTGAAAAATTAGCAAAAACCCCTGATAAGGAAGCCACCAGCATCGAGATTGTCCGGGATCTCGTAAAGGGGCTGAAAGAGGTCTGCCAGGGAGTCCATTTCATCCCTGTGGGGTCAGTGGAGAGGCTTCACCCGTATCTTGAAGCGGCTGCCGAACCCCTCTGAAGGCGGCCGGATTGGAAGAACTTTTTCCCCTTCCCGTGTTATCCCTGATGCCGTTGCCCTGCCCGTTCTGCTTCCTTTTGAGAACCGCCGGTTCCCAATCCCTCCATTGAGATAACCTCTCGATTGAATGGAAAGTTTCGAATAAATGTTGTATAAAGATCGTGAATTATTCACGGCCTCCAAACGCACTTTCAGTCCGAATCCTAATGTAGGGTTACAGTAACGGCTTTACAATGGCCTTGGCCATGTCATTCCCGCGAAAGCGGGAATCCAGACGTCGTCCCTGCGAAAGCAGGGATCAGGCATTGAAAACACTGGATTCCGGATCAAGTCCGGAATGACAACATTGTCAAGCCATTGTTGAAACACTACACTAGCGGTCCATCGGGGAGATTTAAACCGGAATGAAAGGCGGAGGGGGGAATGACTGCATTCTTGAGCAAGACGAATCCATCAAGATAGGCGGCTGGGGGACCTCAATGGAGAATTCGAAAAACCGCAAAGTACTCGTCATTGGCAGTATTCCAGAATTTCATGAACTCATCGGAGGATCACTTGAGGACCAGTGTGAAGTGATCGGTGCTTTGAGCGAAAGCGAAGGACTTAACAAAGCGAGGGGGGAACGTCCTGACATCATTCTCTTAGGGTATGTTGACCCCCGGGGAAGCTCGTTCAGGCTCCACAAGAAATTGAGGGAGGGGTGGATCACCAAGCACATTCCCCAACTGATTGTGGATGCGCATTTTCCGGGACAGCCGCAGAGGGCCTGGACCAGTCAGGAAGCCATGCAGATGGATGCGGAAGAATATCTGATGATCTCTCCTGACGATGCCGGATCAGTGGCCGAATCGGTCAAGGCCATGAAGTTGCTCGAAAGAATTGACACCCGACTCGGGGAAAGAGCCAACCCGCTTAAGGAAGCCATTCTGAACCCCAGCATTTTTTGTGTGACCTGGGAGCAGATCCCCGGAAGGGGGGCCTTTGAAATCCAGCAGGAGCATGTTTTCGACAATATCCGGAAGGCGGCGGAACTTGGAAAGATCCATGCGATCAGCGTCACCGACAACCCGGGAGGAAACCCTGCCATCTCAACGGAGATGTTATGTGCAGAGGTGAAGCGAGTGGGCACAGAGCCTCTGGTTCATCTTGCCTGCCGGGATAAGAACAGGAGCCAGATTGAAAGCATGCTCTATGGGCTGGCCGCGAGCGGTGTGAGAAATATCCTCGCCCTTACAGGGGACTATCCCTCAGCCGAGGGGTTTGAGGGAAAGCCCAAGCCTGTTTTCGATTTGGATCCGGTGAACGTGGTCCGGTTGGCCGCAGCCATGAACAAGGGGTTGGAACACCATGCAATGGGAAGGAAGGTGGCTCTCTCTCCGACGGACCTGTTTGTCGGGGTTTGTGTCTCTCCGTTCAAGCAAGAGGAATCCGAGCTGATGGCCCAGTACTATAAGCTTAAGAAGAAGATCGAAGCAGGAGCGAAATTTATTATCACCCAGATCGGCTACGATGCCAGAAAGTATCATGAGCTTCTGCAATGGTTGCGGGTGAACCGTTTTGATATCCCGGTTCTGGTGAATGTTTATATCCTGCCTTATCCCACCGCCAAGATGATGAACAGCAATAAGATCCCGGGTTGTGTCGTCACGGACAAGTTGGTCTCCGAGCTCGGAGAAGAGACGAAAGCTCCGGATAAGGGGAAAGCGGCAAGACTGCTGCGTGCAGCAAAGCTTTATGGCATTGCCAAAGGCATGGGGTATGCGGGCGCCCATATCGGAGGGCACGGCATTTCACCCGATATGGTGGAATACATCATCACCAAGGGCGAGGAGCTCTCCAGGGACTGGGAGAAACTGGTCCCTGAGTTTGATTATCCCCAGCCGGACGGCTTCTATCTCTTTGAGAAAGATCCGAAGACCGGTTTGAATACGGACGTATGGGCCAAGAGACCTTCAAAATCCCAGGTTCCTTTCATCTATAAGCTTTCAAGGATCGCTCATGTGACACTTTTTGAAGAGAAGAGCCGAGTTTTCAAAATGCTTCGTCCCATTGTCAGATGGGCTGACGTTTCGCCGAGAGCCAAAGCGGTTCTGGAATTCTTTGAACATATGGCCAAAACAGCGCTTTTCCATTGTTTGAATTGCGGCGATTGCGCCCTCTTTGATGTCGCCTTTGTCTGTCCCATGTCGCAGTGCCCGAAGGGCCAGAGAAACGGCGCCTGCGGAGGAAGCTATCAGGGGTGGTGCGAGGTCTACCCGGATAAGCAGAAATGCGTCTGGGTTCAGGCATACGACCGACTGAAAGCCTACCGGGAAGAACAGAGTTTAGAAGAATATATCGTTCCCCCGTGCAATTGGGAGTTGTGGCAGACCTCTTCCTGGATCAATTTCTATTTGGGCAGGGACCATACGGCAAAACGGCTCGGCATCAAACCTCCTGCCAAAAAAACTGCATAGAGGCCAGGGGAAAAGAGGATCGATCCTTAGAAAGCCGTTTGAGAATAACCAGAAGTTTTGTTCAGGAAGATGGGTTCGATTCCCGCCACCTCCAGCAGACGTAGCTTCAGACCTCAGGATGAAGTCCGAAGCTACGTCTCGGCAGGCCCTAAACTTTAATTCGAGCTACGTGAGAAGCGTAGTCTGAAGCGAAGTCTGCTGCGCCGAAGCCAATTGGGCGAAGGCGGGCAATGATTGTTATTAGGGACAGCGGATAGGAGTTTGACCTTGACAGCGGACATGGCTGAAATCTAATAAGCAATTAGTTATACCTGACACCAATCATCTGCCAGATCGGTAGCCGATGAATGCTTCGTCCCCTGTAAAGACTCACCTTTACTCCGATCTCTTTGCAGGCCTCCGACAGCGTCGTGATAAGTAAAAAATAATCCTTGATTGTTTTCCTAAATAATGCTATTTTCTTGATTAAGAAAATGGACAACATCAGGAAAATACCCACCGTTAAAGAGATGATCGAGCAGTTGCGGAGAGGCAAGGTCTCATTGCCTCCCCTCTCTATTCGTCTTCTGGAAGAAAAGCCGAAGGCTCTCGATGCTTATGTCGAGGCGTCCTGGCGGAAAAACACTGCGAGGTTTGCCATCAAATGTAAGTCCATCTCGACGCCCAGGGCGTTTAGGGATGGACTCAACCTGCTAAGGTCAATGTCTCTCCCAAAGGGATACCGGCCGATGCTCATCATGCCATTTTTCAGCGACCTACAATTGCAGGAACTCGATCGGGAAGGGATCAGCGGCATCGACCTGTGCGGAAATGGCGTGGTGATCGTGCCTGGCATGTTTTCCGTCTTCCGCAACGGTGCGAAGAATCGTTTTTCCTCCTCAGCCCCGATCAAGAACATCTACCGGAAAAATAGCTCGATGGTCGGAAGGGTCTTTCTCGTCCTTCCCCGTTACGGCACCGTTCAGGAGATCTGCTCGGAAATCAACCGCCGAAATATGCTCATTAACCGTTGGAACAGGAGGCCCATGAGCCTGTCAACGGTGTCGAAATCATTGAAGACGCTGGAGGAAGACCTGATTGTCGAGCGCATGGACACCATTCGCCTTGTCCAGCCCGACAAGCTCTTAGAAAAGCTGAGTGAAAATTACGTTTCCCCAAAAATCAGTGAACGAGTCCGCCTCAAAGTCCCGGGGGAAAGTGGGACCCTCTGGGAATTGCTCCAAAAGCAATCTCAGGACCTGAACCTCCCCCTCGTAGCTACGGGGACATCTTCGGTTACGCAATATGCCGTGATGCAGCGGGGGGATGTGTTATCTGTCTACTGTCCGCGTCTGGAGATGTTGCTGGACAGGCTGCCAGGGAGTCCATCGGATCGCTTCCCGAATCTCGAACTCATCGAGACAGGAGATGAAACGGTCTACTTCGATACCCGACAGGAAGGCAACTCCTGGTGGGCATCCCCTGTACAGGTGTACCTGGAGTTGATGGGTGGTGACAAGCGCGATCGGGAGACCGCCGAACAGGTGAAGTCCTTCATCCTGAAGAATCTTCAGCCGGTGCAGAAATGATTACGATGCCTGACCTTCAAACGGCGTTGCTCGACCTCCTCCATGAAGTGAAAGGTACGGACATCAAACTCATCATCGGCGGTGGGTTCGGCATCTATCTCAAGACCAATCACGTGCGCCGGATGGGGGTACGAACACTTCTTAGCGAATGGCCCGAGCCACGTTCCACCAATGATCTCGATCTGTATCTACGGCCAGAATTGCTCATCCAATCAGCAAAATTAAAACCGTTGGCAAAGGCGATTGTCAGGTTAGGTTATCAGGTGGTTCCTGGTGCCGAGAAATATCAGTTCGTGAGACCTGGACCGGGAGGTGTTGAAACAGGCAGCATCAAGATAGACATTCTCACTGGCCCGCAAAGCCGTTTTCAGGGTACGAGAGTAAAAACGGATGACCGTCGTGCGCGCCCCAATCCTTCCGTTGGTATTCACGCCCATCCGGTGGACGAAGCACCGACGCTGGAGGAAGGGTTATTGTCGGAATCCCTGACGGGAAAACTGAGTTCCGGGGAGTCCTGGCAAGCTGAGGTTTTCCTCCCGCATCCTTACACTTTCCTGATGATGAAGCTATTCGCTTTCAGGGATCGGCTTGACGATGCCGATAAAGAGTTCGGTCGCTACCATGCCCTGGATTTGTACACCATCCTGGCCACAACGATGGAGATGGAGTGGAACCAGGCCATTGAATTCCAAAAGCGACAAGAAGGTGATCCATTTTTTATAGAAGCCGGGCGCCTGGTCGCTGAACACTTTTCCGCCCTTGACCGTTTGGGCATGATCCGAATGAGGGAAAGCAGATACTATCGCCCCGAATTGCAGCTCGGTGAATTCATGTCAGCCCTGCAGGAGCTTTTTTCTGGCGGAGGTAAACCCGTTTTCTAAAAGAGAAGGGATCGATGTGGACACCAAATACCTAAGAATGATTCAGGGAATGAAGAGACAGGGGCAGAAGGATTGGACAGTCTACATGCTCCTCTGTGGGGACGGGTCATTCTATACGGGGATAGCAAAAGATGTACATGTCCGGGTCAAGCAACATAATGAGGGTCGGGGAGCAACCTACACCCGAACCCGCCTGCCCGTCAAGCTGCTTTATCAACAAGCAGGGTTGACGCATTCCGAAGCTCTTATTCGAGAAGCACAGATAAAAGCTTTACCTCGATCCAAAAAAGAGGACATCATATCTAATGGACATCGTATGTAACCATTTACTCCACCCGGAGAAGGCTCCGGCCGCGCCTTTGCCAAAAAACGACTCTGAAATATCAACAGCAATAGAGCGACCTTAGAATTGTTATTTCACGTTCGAAAATGCCAGTCTAAGGCCAAAATCAGCCTCTTTTTTAAACACTTGCCTCATAAAATCAAGGGCTTGCCTTGGTCCGACCCCGGAAGGGTCGGAAAAATGCTTTGCGGTTGGTGTGCGGTCTAATCCCCCTCGGTGGGCTCAGCGAAATCAAGGAAATGCGGTCAAGGTTATAATCCTTTGGAAAAAAATCAAAGAACCACTT
>Ga0194119_10001027_pt1 | contig 52010 bp, 39 predicted proteins | sample TA2MahC100mmetaG_FD_148620 | JGI IMG/M metagenome (GOLD analysis project Ga0194119, IMG submission 148620) | Freshwater microbial communities from Lake Tanganyika, Tanzania - TA2015018 Mahale Deep Cast 100m | ecosystem: Environmental > Aquatic > Freshwater > Lake | place: Tanzania: Lake... | reverse complement strand
CCTTCGCCTGCGGCCTTGGTGTCGATGGAGCCGAGCATGCCTGCCTGGAAGTCGGACACCTTCTTGAGTTGCTCGGCACTCGCCTTCGCTGTGGCCTCGCTTGCCTCGGCAACGTCCTTCGCTGCGACCGCCTCGCGCCACTGCCACGCCGCCAGGCCAAGGCCTATGACTAGCGCAGCGAGCACGGCGCCTGCACCGGCCACCAACGCCCCGTTGCGGCGCACGTACTTTCGCACGCGGTACGCCGTCGACTCCGGCGCGGCCACCAGCGGCTTCCCATCGAGATAGTTCCGCACATCCTCGGCGAACGCAATCGCCGTTTGGTAGCGGTGCTGCGGCTCCTTCCGCATCGCCTTGAGCGGGATCCACTCGAGTTCGCTCCGCAGGCGCCGCACGATCTCACCCGTCCGAAGCTTGCGCGCCGCCTCAATACGGCTGACTGCATCACAGTCCTTGGTGCCAAGCGTCGACAACCGCGCACTCGGGCTCGGCGGGTCCTGCTCCCTGAGCGTCCGCTGGATCTCGCCGTAGGCCTGCTTGCGCAGCTCCTTCGCATCGAAGGGCGTCGCGCCCACCAGCAACTCGTAGAGCAGCACGCCCAAGCTGTAGATGTCGCTGCGTGTGTCGATGTCCCCCGCCGTCGGGTCCGCCTGCTCCGGGCTCATGTACTCCGGCGTCCCGATCATCTGCCCGGTCTCGGTGAAGATCGTGTGCTCGGTCATCCGCTGGCTCATCGCCTTCGCCACGCCGAAGTCGATCACCTTCAGCTTTGGGCCCTCGCCCTCGACCATGAAGGCCAGGATGTTGCTCGGCTTGATGTCTCGGTGCACGATCCCCTTCAGGTGCGCGTGCTGGATCGCCTCGCAGGCCTGCTCGAAGAGCTTCAGCCGTTCCTCGATGCCCAGCTTCATCCGGTCGCAGAACTGCGTGATGGGCTCGCCCTTCACGTAGTCCATCGCGAAGAAGGGGCGGCCTGCCGGCGTCAGCCCCCCGTCGAGCACCTTGGCGATCCCGGGGTGGTTCATCACCGCAAGCGCCTGGCGCTCCTGCTCGAAGCGGGCGAGCACGCTCTTGGAGTCCATGCCCGCCTTGACGACCTTCAGCGCCACGCGCTGCACGAAGGGCTCGCGCCGCTCGGCCAGCCACACCGAGCCGAAGCCGCCCTCGCCGATCAGCGAGAGCAACTTGTATGCGCCGATCTGGTCGCCTGCCTTCTCGAGGCCGTCGCGACTGCGCTCGCGTGGCTTGGCGAGGCCCTCGGGTTCGCCCTCGACAGTTGCCTCGTCGAAGTCGGCGTGCCCGTCGCCACTGTCCTGTGGCTTGATCGTTGGCTCGCCCGATGCCATGGCGTGCAGACTAGCGCGAGCGTGTGTTGTGTCCAACGGACTTCACGCACGAACGACGCCGCTGTGCCACCGACCGCCACCGCTGTGCCACCGACCGCGCGCGCACGAGGCATCCCCTGCTGGGCGAGTTCTCGAGCCTGCGAACGCGGACCGCAGGTCCGTGGAGCAGGCGAGAGCTGTCTGAGCCCCAGCAGGGTGCATGCCGAGTGCGCGCGCGGATGATGTGCAATGATTGAGCGCGGCCAAAGGCGCGGACTGCGCGCGCCGAAGGCGCGGATGATGCGCGCCGAAGGCGCGGATCAGACGAGCAGGGTCGCTGGGTTCTCGAGGTTGTGCTTGACGGTCTGCAGGAACTCTGCCGCCATCGCGCCATCGATCACTCGGTGATCCAGACTGAGCGTCGCCTGCATCTCGTGCCCGACCACGAGTTGGTGGTTTCGCACGACGGGCTGCTCGACGGCTGCGCCGCAAGCGAGGATCGCGCTGTTGGGCGGGTTGATGATGGCGGTGAAGTTGTCCACGCCAAACATGCCGAGATTGCTGATGGTGAAGGTGGCGCCCGCCATGTCTTCAGGACCCAGTCCGCGCGTGCGCGCCTTCTCGGCAAGTGCACGCGTCTCGGTGGAGATGTCGCGCAGCCCCTTGCGGTTCGCATGCGGCAGGACCGCGACGACAAGTCCGCCGCCGCGCTCGGCAGGCAGGCTCACGGCGACGCCGACATTCACATCGCCGTGCAGGATGATGCGGTCGCCGGCCCAGGAGGCGTTGAAGAACGGGTGCGCCGCCATGGCGAGGGCGCAGGCGCGGACGATGAAGTCGTTGACACTGAGTTTCACGCCCTGCGGTTCGAGCTGTGCGTTCAGCATGGTGCGCAGTTCGAGCAGCGGATCCATGTTGACTCGCATCGACACTTGGTAGTGCGGGATGGTGGACTTGCTTTCGACAAGGCGGCGCGCGATCGCTTGGCGCATGCCGCTGACGACGACTTCGCTACTGCCTGCGCCGAGTGCCGTGCCGATGGCGAGCGCGGTCTGCGCCGGTTGCGCACGCGTATCGAGTACGGCAGGCGCGGGCGGCGCTGGCTGCTGGTGTGCGGCGGCAAGAATGTCCTGCTTCACGATTCGTCCGCTTGGGCCCGTCCCGCGGACAGCGTCGAGTGAAACGCCGAGTTCTTCGGCCATGCGCCGAGCGAGCGGCGATACACGAACGCGCTCGGCAGGCGCAGCTGGGGTAGAAGGCGCCACTGCTGGGCGCGGCGGCTGTTGTGCGGCGGGTGAAGCCGATGCGGCCGGCGCAGCGGGCGATGCGTTTCCCTGTGCAGGGACGGCGTTGCTGGCGGTCGAGGAACCGTCGTCGCCGTCCACCGCGATGATCGCGATGGGCGTTCCCACGGGGACCTGCTGCCCTGCGGCCACCATGATCTTGCTGATGACGCCGTCGTCGTAGACGGGCATCTCCATCGTGGCCTTGTCGGTCTCGACGTCCGCCACCACCGTGCCCGATGAGACGCTGTCGCCCTCTTTCACGTTCCAGCGGACGATGGTCCCCGACTGCATTGTGTCGGAGAGGCGCGGCATGGTGATCTGAACGGGCATGGGGTTGGTTCAGGCTCGGTAGAGGCACGCGCGCACCGCTTCACAGACGCGCCGCGTGTTGGGCAGGTACTCCTGTTCGAGATCATACGAGTAGGGCGCGGGAACATCCGCCGAGTGGACGCGGTGGACATGATTGTCCAAATCGTCGAAGCATTCTCGGTGGACGAGCGCCGCCACTTCCGACCCGGGCGATCCGAAACTCCACGATTGATCCACGACCACGCACGCGCCCGTGCGGCGAACGCTGCGCACGATCGCGCCTGCATCGAGCGGACGGATGGTGCGCATGTCGAGCACCTCGCAGTCGATGCCCTCGCGCGCGAGCGCATCGGCGGCTTCGAGACAGAAGTGCACCGGTCGACCGAACGACACAAGCGTGCAGTCACGACCCACGCGCGCCACGCGCGCCTGCCCGAACGGAATCAGGTGCTCCCCTTCGGGAACATCGCCCTTCAAGGAAAGCAGCCGCTCGCTCTCAAGGAAGAACACGGGGTCATCATCACGGATCGCCGTCTTCATGAGTCCCTTGGCGTCGGCTGGGTTCGATGGGATCGCCATCTTCAGTCCAGGCACATTCGAAAACAGCCCCTCAACGGCCCACGAATGCGTCGATCCGAGTTGACCGCCCGCGCCGTCATTGCCGCGGAACACCACGGGGCAGCCGTACTGACCACCCGACATGTAGAGCATCTTGGGCGCGTTGTTCAGGATCGGATCCGCAGCCACAAGGCTGAACGACCACGACATGAACTCCACGATCGGACGAAGCCCGAGCATCGCCGCGCCGATGGCCATGCCGGCAAAGCCCGACTCGCTGATGGGCGTGTCGATCACGCGGCGCGGACCGAACTCATCGAGCATGCCGCGGCTGACCTTGTACGCACCGTTGTACTGCGCGACTTCTTCGCCGATCAGCATGACGCGCATGTCGCGTCGCATCTCTTCACTCATCGCCTCGCGCACGGCATCGCGGAACTCGATTTCGCGCATGGTCGCGGTCACAGCAGTTCTCCTTCACCGTCGACTGGCCGGATCGCCTTGAACGACGTCTCGTTCTCGCCGCCGCCGAGCATCTCAGGCGCACTCGAACCCGTGTAGGGCCCCCAGCGCTCGAGATACACATCACGGTAGAGATCGCTCATCGGCGGAACGGGCGACTGGTCGGACCATTCGACCGCCGCCCGAACGGTGGCGCGGACTTCACGCTGGATTCCCTTGAAATCATCTTCGGTCAGGCCACGCCCTTCGAGATGCGCTCGCAGCCGACCGATCGGATCGTCGCGTTCGTACGCTTCTTCTTCCTCGCGCGTGCGGTACTTGCGCGGATCGGACATGGAGTGCCCCTTGTAGCGGTAGCAGCGCATATCCACGAAGACTGGCCGGCTGGTGGAACGCACCCGATCGACCACATCGCGCATCGCCCAGTATGTCTCGAGCACATCCATGCCGTCGATCGCGATGCCTTCCATGCCGTAGGCGCCTGCCTTGCTGCTGATGTCGTGGCCCATCGTGGTGCCGCGCACGATGTGAGTGCCCATCGAGTAGCCGTTGTTCTCGCAGATGATGATGACGGGCAAGTCGAAGAGCCCGGCCAGGTTCATCGCTTCGTGCACGGAGCCCTGATTCAGCGCGCCATCACCAAGGAACGCCAGCGTGACCCGCGACGACTTGCCACCGCTTATCACTTCATCCTCGTACTTCGTGCCGAACGCGAGACCGACTCCGAGCGGGATCTGCGCACCCACGATGCCATGACCGCCAAAGAGGTTGTTGGCGCGGTCGAACATGTGCATCGATCCGCCCTTGCCCTTCGCACATCCCGTCACGCGCCCAAACATCTCCGCCATGCAGTGGCGCGGATCCATGCCGCGCGCGAGGGCGTGCCCGTGATCCCGGTATGCGGTCACAATTGGATCCCGCTTCTCCACGGCCGCAATGCAGCCGACTGCGACCGCTTCTTGGCCGATGTACACGTGGCAGAATCCACCGATCTTCTTGTCCTGATACGCCTGCATGCAGCGCAGCTCGAACTCGCGGATCAGCATCATCTCGCGAAGCCAGCCGCGGGCCGTGTCGAAGGGCACTTCGGGGCGCGGCACATTCGGGCGCGGAGGCGGTGGTGAGACCTCGGTCGCGCCGACGGATTTCACATCAACAGAGGCTTGCGGAGCGGAGGCCATGGGAGAGGTCTGAAGCCCCTCTGTTATAGGGGTTCCGACTTGTCGCGACAAGCCACCGCGTGGGGTGCGCGTCCTGCGCCCGATTACTGCGGTTCCGCCTTGGAGCCGTCGGAAGCTTTGCCCTTGGTGGACTTCGCAATCTGCTCGCGTTCCGCTTCGCCCGCCGCCCGCGCCTGCAACACCATGAGCGCCGTTTCCAGTTGTGGATCGATCCCCTTCATGAGCAAGTTGCCGATAACGGGACGCAAGTCTGCGCCATGACGGTTCCACTCCGCTTCATCGATTCGGTCGGCCGCGAGTCGCATCTCGCCACTCTCCTCCATCTGCGACGGAGTGAGCTTCACAAGCAGATCAGGGTTCACTCCCCAATCGGTGCTCTGCGAGCGCCGGTGCACCATGCGCCGTCCGCCTGCGTCAGTCGGAATGAGGTAGTACTGCACTGTCACCTTCACGGCTGCTTCGTTCTCTCCATCCTGCAACGGCTGAACGGTCTGCACACTGCCCTTGCCAAATGTCCGCTCCCCGACCACAACCGCTGCACCATGCGCCTGCAAGCTGCCGGACACGATCTCACTGGCGCTCGCGGATGCACTGTTGATCAGCACCACGAGCGGCAGCCCCACCAGTGCGGCGCGCGAACGCTCGGCGCTGAATGTGTTGAGGATGTTGCCATCGCGGTCTTGGACCGAGACGATCTCGCCTTCGGGCACAAAGAGGTTGACGAACGCAACGGCGGACTTCAGAAGGCCGCCTGGATTGCCGCGCAGATCGAGCACGAGGCCGTTCAGGCGACCGCCCTTGCGCATCTCGCGGATGGAATCCATGAAGTCATCGAGTGAATCCTCATTGAAGGACGTCAGGCGGATGTAGCCAATGCCGCTGTCGGGATCGATCCACCAGTCCCACTGTGGCAGCCCGCGTTCATCGAGCGATTCCTTCCACCAGCCATTCACGGAACGCATCTTGATGCTCGCACGCCGCAACTTGAACTCCAGCGGCTCCGAAGTGCCTTCGCGCGCCACCGTGAGCATCACGGGCTTGCCCACCGGGCCTGTGATCGTGTCGACCGCGCGGTTCAGCGTCCACCCGACCGTGGACTGCCCATCGACGGCGGTGATGCGATCTCCCGGTCGAATACCGGCGCGCGATGCAGGCGAACCCTCGAGCGGATTCACGATCATCAACTCGCGCTTGTCGTTGTGACGGATGAGGATGCCGACCCCAACGAAATTGCCCTCGATGCCTTGGCGGAATCGGCGCAGACCGTCCGGCCAAATGATTTCCGAGTAGTCGTCCTCGTACTGCTTCGAAAGTTGCGTTGTGGCGCCTTCGCCGAACTCTCGCAGGATCACTTCGCGCGGCAGCTGAACGGTCTCATCGTTGCGAGTGAAGATTTCCCTGAGTACACGCTGAAAATCCGAAGGACCGACGCGTACGCCGGGTTCGCGCGCAGCGAGCGCCTCGCGCTGGCTCGTCACAAACGCCTTCATCACCGCGACCTTCGCCGGATCGCCGAGCCCCTTGAAGTTCTCCACCAACTGTGGTGTGTCGAGCATCAGTTCCACCGAGTCGAGTCCGCCATCAATCAGCGGTGCCCAGCCCGCATTCGTGACATGCTCGCTGGCCGCCTGCCGCAGACCCATCAGCACCAGTTTCGGCGTGATGCCGCGCAGGCGTTCCTTCCAATCGTCGGCGAAGAGTTCATTGAATTCTGGCTCCTGCTCTTCCTCGCGTTCGCGCACGATCGGCTTGCCTTCGGCCTTGGCGGCCGCCTCGAGTCGCTTGTTCTGCAGTTTGCGCAGCCGGTACAGCTCGCGCGGCGCAAACTCGGCGATGAGCGTGACCTTTCGGTTGAACGCATCCAGTTCCGCATCGATCTCCTTGTAGCGGTCGGTGTCCGCACCATCGTGCAGCGCCTTCAGTCGAAAAAGGATTTCCTGGGCAAGCAGCAGGTCGCCATCGCGCTGCGCGGCATCGAGTGCGCTGCGTGCAAGCCGCTCGAGCGCCGCACCATCAGGCCCCGCGAGCCACGACTGCCACTGCTCGGCAGGCATCAAGTACTTGATGTTGACCGCATGCAACAGCGCCAGCGTGACATCCGCGGCGCCACTTGCTGCTGCCAGATCCTTGGTGCGCCGCTCGAGTTCCTGCACGCGCGCCTTCTCTTGATCGATGACATGCAGATTGCGCTGCGTGACCGAGGCGCGCAGCGCCTGCAGAGCAGCCGCCTCACCTGCCGGTGGGTTCGCAAGCAACTGATGAACCCCGGCAAGATCGTCCGCCTTGGCCGCGGACCACACGCGGTCGCTCCATGCCGCGACAGCTGTCTCACTGTCTGATGCAAGGCCGGCATGCACCCACAAGAGAGCCAGCAGCGGTGCCACCATCTCTGCACATCGCCCTACCCGACGAAACGGACGGCGTGGCAGTGCCGTGGGCTGTCGCTCGCAAGCCCTTTGGCGCTGGGTGATGGGCGATTTCATGCAGTCTTCCATAGGTATGGGACGGATGGTTCGAGCCAACGCTTGGAAGTTATAGTCTGATTCCGCAGCGGCAGTTCAAACGGAGACGTCAGAAATCCGTGCGATTGTCCGATCCACAGCGCTGCCCCCCTTTTGACATGCCTCATCCAGTGATCCACGATGAACCCGTGCCCTGCCCCGACTGCGGGTACGACCTCCGAGGCAGCAGCGCACTGAACTGCCCTGAGTGCGGACGCAAGGTGTCGCGTGCATCGATTGTGCGATCGCTACGGTCTTGGAACTTGGCCAATCCAGATCAGCACAGCGACTCGGTGGTGGGCCAGTCCGTGCTCGCACTCGACCGCATCCGCCGCAATCTCCTCTGGACGCTGCCACTGTGGCTTGGTTGCGTTGGGCTACCGGGACCGGGAACGCTGCTCTGGCTGCTCCTGACTATTGGGAGCGCAGCACGCTGTCTGACGATCTGGCAACTCAGGCAGGAGGATGGACGTGTCTGGGACGCGTCAAGCGAGTGGGCGGAGCGTGGGTGGCTATTTGCGCGTGCAGAGTTGGCTGTCGCTGCTGCAGGTGGGTTCCTGCTGGTGCTGGTGTCCTTCGCTCAAGTGCCTGCGCTCTTTGAGTGGCTCCTCGTGCTGCTGCAGTGCGCATGGGTACCGCTGATTGCACTTGCGAATCTTGCCACTGCCCAGATTGGATTACGGCTGATCATGGGTGAAGGCGAGCGCGAACCATCGAAACATCTCGGGCTTGTGACGGCTGTTTCGCTTGCGTCCGCGGCGCTCGTGCAGCCACTGTTGCTCACACGACTGCTCCCGAAGTTGCCGCCTCAATTCGAGTGGGTGACGGTGGGCGCGGTGATCCTCTTTGTCGGCGGCTGCCTTGCCGGCATCGCGTCGCTGATCCTGACGCGCGAGATTCTTGAGGATGCCGCATCGGCCCTGCGCGAGGGTGAACGCGCGCGGCGACGAGCAGCGGACCGAGACCGAGACGATGCGTTGGCTCGTGCCGTGCTCGACCAGCAGTTGAAGCGCCCTGTGCGACCGCCCGAGCATCCACGCCCTGCGCGCGGCGACGATGACAATGATGACCCTCTTCCGCTTGCCGACGAGCAGTCGTGAGCGCTCCGCCCTCTACCGCGGAGTCCGAGCAGACCACGCGCTCTCTGCAAGATCGATTGCCCGTGCAAGGGCTGCGGCCTTGTTCGCGGTCTCTTCCCACTCGCGCGCGGCATCGCTGTCGAGAACGACTCCCGCGCCAGCCTGCAGGTGATACTGCCACTGCACAGACCCCGCGGGCGCGCGGTCCGCTTCAGGCGGAACCGGGATCACCATCATGCGCAGTGCGATCGCCATGTCGACATCGCCCAACCAACCGATGCCGCCGATCCCGCCTGCGTAAGGTCCGCGACGTACGGGTTCCAGTTCATCGATGATCTCGATGGCACGAACCTTCGGCGCACCGCTGACCGTGCCGACCGGCAGTGCGGCGCGAAGCGCATCCCACCCATCGACCTCGGTGCGCAGACGCCCCGTCACGGTCGAAGAGATATGCATCACATGCGAGAAGCGTTCGATCTCCATGGAACGCGTGACCTGCACCGATCCTGCATCGCTCACGCGTCCGAGATCGTTCCGAGCAAGGTCAACAAGCATCGTGTGCTCCGCGCGCTCCTTGTCATCGGCGAGGAGTTCATGCGCGAGCGCCACGTCCTCGTCGTGCGTGCGTCCACGGCGACGCGTGCCCGCCAATGGGCGGCTCACGACATCGCGTCCACGCGTTCGGCAAAGAATCTCGGGGCTCGCCGCCACCAAGATGCAGTCCTGCGCCTGCAGATAGATCTGATACGGGCTCGGATTGACGATACGGAGCGCGCGGTACACATCAAAAGGATCGACGGCACTGCTGCGCACGAACCGCTGGCTGAGCACGACTTGGAAGGCATCCCCTGCCGCGATGTACTCGACCGCGCGCCGTACGGAAGCCTCAAAGTCGCCACGCTGGGTCACGCTCTGGACCACCTCATTCGGTCGCGCAGAGATATCGAGATCAACGCGCCCGCTGGCGAGCGGCGGCATCGGTGTGGTGAGTCGTGTTTCCAGTGCGTCGAGTGCGGACGGACCGCTGCGCGTCTCGTGAGGCAGTTGCGCGCACACGAGGTGAACGACCTTGGTGGCGTGATCGAAGATGACCACATCGCGGTAGAGCGCCACATGCAGGTCGGGCAGTCCGCGGTCGTCGCGAGGCGCCCGCGCGAAGGGCAGCTTGCCGGGTTCCAGCCACCGCACGGCATCGAAGCCGACCATGCCGACCCAGCCGCCGCAGAAACACGGCGGCACTTCACCGATCGGCTCGACGCCAGACCACTTTGCCGCCTCACGAACGGATTGGAATGGATCGTCGGCGTGGGATTTGGTTTCGCGCACGCCGCTTGATGAATGCTCGCGCAGCGTGACGGCATTGCCATGTGCAATGACTTCAAGAACCGGCTGAGCCCCGAGTATCGAGTACCGCCCGATCGCGCCGCCCTGATCCACCGATTCGTACAGGAAACTCGGGGCGCTCCGTTGGTCCGGCGCGACGAGGCGACGATACGCGAGCACGGGCGTGAGTTGATCGCCAAAGATCCGGCGCGTGTGCAGGCGAACAGGATTCATCGGTGGTGTGGAGCGTAGCCGCGCGGCGTCAGCGATGACGGTTCGCATCGGCGAGCGCCACGGCAAGCGCATCGGCGACGTCCGCGGGCGAGGGTGGCTTCGCGAGCCCACAGCGCGCGGCGATTGCCAATTGCATCTGCCGCTTCGAGGCGTGACCGTTCCCGGTCAGCGAGGACTTCACCGTCGTCGGCGCGATCTCGCTGATGGGAATGTCGGCGCGTGCGGCTGCGAGCAGTATCACGCCGCGCGCATGCGCCATGATGACTGCGGTACGGACATGCTTGGCATGCACAAACACTTGCTCGACCGCCACACGATGCGGTCGGAGTTCAGCAATCAGCTCCGTGAGATCGTGCTCAAGTGCCACCAAGCGCGCTGCCACAGTCGCGCGTGCCTGCAAGCGCAGGATGCCCGCTTCAACCACCTGCACAGTCCCAGCGCGTCCGCAGTCCACGCATCCGTAGCCCGTTCGCTGCAGCCCGGGGTCGATGCCGAGAATGCGCATGCCTACCCACCACCTTCGCCAGATGCGGGTGCGCTCAGGATGTGTTGCATCGCCGATGGAGCGCGACCACCGGCGAGATCCGAAACAACCACCCCATCGCTCAGGCGTATCACTCGCTGCGAGCGTTCGGCGATTCGGTCATCATGCGTGACCAGCACGATGGTGAGGCCTTGTGCGTGCAAACGATCGAGGACGCTCAGGATCGCCTCGCCAGTCGCAGAGTCGAGGTTGCCCGTGGGTTCATCCGCCATGATGATCGACGGATCTGACACAAGCGCACGCGCGATTGCGGCGCGTTGCTGCTGACCGCCCGAGAGTTCCGATGGCTTGTGCGTCATGCGCGACGTCAGCCCAACGATTTCAATCTTCTCCCGCGCGCGTGCGCGGCGCGCAGCGCGGTCGAGCCCCTGATAGAAGAGGGGCACTTCCACGTTTTCAAGCACGCTCAGTTCGGGGATCAGATTGAACGCCTGAAAGACGAAACCGATGCGCCGTCCCCGTGCAAGCGAAAGTTGCTCGTCGCTGAGTTTCGCGACATCTTCACCGTCCAGCAGGTACTGACCTGCGGTCGGGCGATCGAGGCAGCCCAGAATGTTCATGAGCGTGCTCTTGCCCGAGCCCGATGCACCCATGATGGCGAGGTACTGTCCACGAGGAATGTCCAAGTCCACGCCGCGCAGTGCATCGACCATCACCGTGCCGTCGGGATGGCAGTAGCGTCTGCAGATGCCGCGCAGCTGTGCTGCATGCTCGCCGTGCACGCAACCGATCCTACTGCGGGTGCGGCTTCGCGGCGCGAATCACGAGCTGCACCGCACTGCCCTCGGGCGGGATGCGCGCTGTATCGGCCGTCCACACGGCGGGAGCAAGGTCCACTCGGTCAGGGATCACTTCACGGAAGGCGATCATCTCGTCGCCGAAGGTGACGAGCCCGACGATCGAACCCGTGTAGTCCGCGACGTAGTGCTCGCCCGCTCCAAGCGATGGGGGATTTGGACGCACGTGCGAGCCCGCGAAGACGAAGCCATCGCACGGGAACCTCTGCTCGACGAGCTTGCCCCCCACTTCACGCGTGCCACGAACCCACTGACAAAGTGGCTCCTCGCGCTCGCCCGATTCACCTGGAATGCGTACCACGACCTCCACGGGCGTTCCAACTGGACTCGTGTAGGCGATGCTCCACGCGCCGTCTTTGCCTTGCTCCTCGCGCCAGATTCCGGGCGTGCCCGGCTGCACGCCCACGAACAGCAGCGCCGCATGAAGAAGCGATGGCCGGATTGCCACGACGAGCAGCGACTCATGCTCGCGCGTTCCCGCCTTGCACACCAGCTGCTCAAGCCACCCTTCGCGCGTAGCGACACGGGCATCCACCACGACTTCCCCGCGCGAACGATCAGCCCAGAGACCATCCGCCATCTGCACACGTTCGGCACTTTGCGGCGGAGGCGGCGAGCTGCGTGGCGCAGCACACCCGCACATCGTTCCACCGATGAAGACGGCGACAGAAGCACTGCACAGCACGATGCAACTGCCCGAAACGCCTGAACGGACACTCATGACTTCAGCATCCTAAACAGCAAACAAAAAAAGGCCCGGCGGAGGCAAGCCTCACGCCGAGCCCTTCCGGGGGCTTGGTAATACAGGAAGCGTAATCCGTAAATGGTGGTTGGTCAAGCAGCACATCGCCACTATCCTCAGTTTTATTAGCGATGGAAGCGCATTCAGGTCCACAACCAGTCTCGACAGGATCGTCCGCGGAAACAACGGCGACAGCCATGCTGACTCGCTCCGTTCGGATCTTTGTGGGGCGCGAGGCGGCGATGGACACAGCGATCAAAGGCAACTCATTTGCATCGTTCCCCTGCCCCGATCGCCTCGGTGCATGGTTCGAATTGATGGTTTCCTTGCAAGGTGATCCTCTGTGCAACTACGGATGCATAGCGACGCTCGCTGATGTGGATCGGGCGGTTCGCGCGTCGGCGATCCGCATTCTGCGCGCAGCACTCTTTGTGCGCGAAGATGCTGCGTCCGCAAAACCTGCTGTGCTGATCCACGAACTTTCGCGCGGAATCGCAGCTGCGCTCGGAAGACCGATTGACATGCTTCAATGGAAGATCACCCCCTTTCATCAGGTAGTGTGGAGACAGGACATGGCCACGCAAACGACTGTGACATCGACCTTCGAGTTCGCCGCTTCCCACCGAATGCATGACGCATTGCTGAGCGATGAGGCGAACCGCACACAATTTGGAAAGTGCAACTGGCCCCACGGGCATGGCCACAACTACCGCGTGGAGGTCTCCGTTTCAGCCGACGTGTCGAATCCACCGTCCATGGCGGTACTCGAAGAGGAAGTCTGCCGCCATGTGATCGAGCGATTCGATCATCGCAATCTCAATCTGGATTGCCCAGAGTTCGCCGAGCAGAATCCATCCGTGGAGAACATAGCAACGGTCTGCTTCGCACTGCTGGAAGATCCACTTCGGGTGCGCGGGCTCCATCTTCGAGCAGTCCGCATCTGGGAGACATCCAAGACCTCGGCGACCGTCGAAGCGGTGCCCGTTCACGGACCGCAACACGAATCGCAGCGGTCGAGCGCGCGCGACGAAACAGTTCGCATCTGAGTCGGTGATCACCACCCGAAGGAGATCGAGGCATGGCACGCATCGTTCGCATCAACGCAAATCGTCCCATCAAGATCGAACCATCCGACAAGCCCGTGTGGATCTGCGCATGTGGACTCTCGCAGAAGTTCCCACTCTGCGATGGTCACCACAAGCAGTGTGATGCAGAGCAGGATGGAACGGTCTACACCTACGACGACCAGGGCAACAACCCCAAACCAACGGCGGGTTGACGGCAGGACGGTCGGCCGAGGGACGGGCGACGCTTCAGCCGAGGTCTTCCTCGCCCAGCAGCGTGAATCGCTTGCGAAGAAGGATCTGTCCGGCGAGATAGCAGTCATCGACCGCGAGCGCAACACACGGTTCACCCGAGGCGCGGAGCAACACGGGATACACAAACCGAATGTTCAGCTCTGCGCCGAGCAGGTAGAGACACAGCTTTGTGAGCGACTGCCCCTGCCCGATTTGCACCACAATGAGATCAAGTTCACTGAAGGTGTAGTTGTTCTTGCGAAGCGCGTGTCGTGCCGCATCGGCATTCGAGAAGATCATTCGAACGACCGCATAATCACTCGAATCCATCACACTGAGCGCCGCGATCGAAACAGAGGACTCGTCATCGAACAGCTTCAGCAGTTCGAGCAGCTTGCCCACCTTGTTGTCGAGAAACACCGCGAACTGCCGCACTGAAGGGGGCGAGTACCCCTGCTCCGTCGGTGTTGGGATCGCAGCGCTCACGGGAAGTCGGCGAGTATAGCCCTCCGCCCACGACGGCTCCGTCGCATGTGCTGTGTTGGTGGGGTACCGTGCATGGATGCAGGAAGTATGTGCAGCAAGGCGACCAGCGTGCGCCCGTCCGCGGACTCCCATGTGGAGCGGCGCGATGGCGTGCGCGCTCCTGATCGTGTACGGAGTCGTCGCTGCGGATGATCCACCGCCTCCCGCGACCCATGCAGCCACTGCATTCGAGGAACTCGCACAGGAATACCAGCGCTGGCGCGACCTCTCGTTCCCCGAGTATGCGATCGCCCGCGGCAGACCCACACAGGCGGACCGCATCACGGAGCCGGGTTCGCGCGGTGCGCTGCTGCGGCACAACGACATCAACTACTTCATCGAGCGTGGCGAGGCGATCGATGCCGCTTCGCTGACTGGCAACGACCAACTTGATTACGCGCTCTTCATGCGCGAACTGCGGCAGGAGTCCGCGGGGTTTGCGTTCAAGCGTTGGATGATGCCCGTCGGCCAGCGCGGCGGACCGCAGCAGGATCTGCCGCAGTTTGCCGAGGGTGTTCCCTTCCGCGCGCCCGAGGACTGGGAAAACTACGTGAAGCGCATGACGCGGTTGCCTTCGGCGGTGCGCGATACGCAAGCCATGATGGCCGAGGGACTGGCAGAGCGGCTTGTACCTCCTGCCGTCGTTCTGGATGGAACGACCACACAGTTTGATGTGGTGCTTGCCGGCAACTTGGAGCCGATGATGGCACCGCTCCACACGATGCCTGATTCGATCCCTGCGGCGCGCCAAGCGGAACTGCGCGCGATGGCGGAGAAAGCGCGACTCGATGCACTGCTCGCACTCGGCGAGATGCTGCTGTGGCTGAAGTCCGACTATATCCCCGCCGCACCACAGTCCGTCAGCGTGCGCGATCAGCCGATGGGGCGCGCGTTCTACGAGTTTGAACTGCGGCGCTTCACCACAACGGCGAAGAGTGCGCAGGAGATTCATGAGATCGGCTTGAAGGAAGTGGCTCGCATTCGCGGCGAGATGCTGCAGGTGATCGCGCGCACGGATTGGTCCGCCGCGGATGCTGCGCGCGCAGCGCTACCACCCGATGAACGCCTCGCGCAGTTCATCGCGTATCTGCGCAGCGATCCGCGCTTCTACCACCGGACTGCGGAAGCGCTGCTCGATGGCTACCGCGCCATCTGCAAACGCATCGATGCGAAACTGCCCGAGTACTTCGGCGTGCTGCCGCGGCTGCCCTACGGCGTGCGCGAGATTCCGCGTTTCATGGCCCCCTCGCAGACCACGGCGTACTACCAACCGGGCAGCATGGAGGCGGGACTGCCGGGGTGGTTCTATGCGAACACCTACGCGCTCGATCAGCGGCCGATCTACGAGATGATCCCGCTCTCGCTGCACGAGGCGGTGCCTGGCCATCACCTGCAGATCGCACTCGCGCGCGAGGTCGTCGGACTTCGCGAGTTTCGGCGCGATATCGATGCAACGGCGTTCACCGAAGGCTGGGCGCTGTACGCGGAGCGGCTCGGGATCCCGATGGGGCTCTTCGAAGATCCGTACGACGACTTTGGACGGCTGCTCTACGAAATGTGGCGCGCCTGCCGATTGGTGGTGGATACCGGCATCCATGCGCAGGGCATGCCGCGCGCCGATGCGATCCGCTTCATGGCATCGAACACGGCGCTTTCCATGCTGAATATCGAGCGCGAGGTGGATCGTTACATCGCGTGGCCAGGGCAGGCATGCGCGTACAAGATCGGCGAGCTGGAGATTCGTCGTATCCGAAGCGAGTGCGAGCAGCGACTCGGCGCCGCGTTTGATCTACGGGCGTTCCATGACCATCTGCTCGGTGCGGGTCCCCTGCCGCTCGATGTCCTCGCCACGCGCATGTCCGCGTGGTGCGAGGCGCGTTCAGCGAAGGAAGGGGTTGCTGCGCCGCTCGGCGCCAATGGTGGTTGACGGACCGTGCCCCGGATGCACCGCGAAGCGGTCATCGAGTTGCATCAGCCGCGCAAGCGACGCATCGAGTTGGCGCGGATCACTCGTGGGGAAATCGCTGCGACCGACCGAACCTGCAAACAGCGTGTCGCCGACAATCGCGGCAGCCGCTTCATCGCAGACGAGTGAGATGGACCCCGGGCTATGACCAGGCGTGTGCAGCACGCGCCACGAAGTCGGCCCGAGTTTCAGCGTCTCTGCCTCCGCGAGCGTTCCCGTCGGCTGCGCCACGGACACGGCAGGCACATCGGCAAGCGCCGACAGGTTGAGAAGCGGGTCGGTAAACCATGGATGCTCGACCGCGTGCGCGAGGCGCGGCAGATCCCCAAGTTCTCGCAGCACTTCGGGCAGACCCATGATGTGATCAAGATGCGCATGCGTGAAGAGGATCGCCTCCACTTCCGCGCCAGAGCGCCGTACCGCATCGATGAGCGCTGCAGGGCGGTCGCCGACATCCACGATCCACGCCGGCTTTCGCCCTTGCTGCTCGATCCACACGAGATAGCTGTTGGTCTGCCAATCGCCAAGCGGGAACCCTTGAATATGCAGTTTCGCCACGCGCGAGAACATAGCCGCTCCCCCATCTCCATGCTGCAGCGGTTGGTGGAAAGATCAGTGCGGGCTGCCAAGATTCTCAAATAGGAATTTCGCGCGGCGCGCGTTGCCGTACGCAGAATCGGCGGCACCGTGACCTTGGCCGGGCATGACGAGGAGCTCAAAGTCCTTGCCCGCGTCGATCAGCTTCTGCACGACCTGCATGGTGCTGGCGGGGTCGACATTGGAGTCAAGTGCGCCGACGATCAGCATGAGCGCTCCGCCGAGGCGCGACGCGTGCTCCATGTTCGAGTTGTCGGCGTAGCTCTTGTCGAGAGGCCAACCCATCCACTGCTCATTCCACCAGATCTTGTCCATTCGGTTGTCGTGACAGCCGCAGTCGGCGACGGCGGCCTTGTAAAAGTCTGCGTGGTCGAGCACGGCGCGCATGGCGTTCTGACCGCCCGCGCTGCCGCCGAATATGCCAACGCGTGTGAGGTCAGCCGCGGGCTCGCGTGCAGCAAAAGCGCGCAGCCACGCGATGCGGTCGGGAAATCCTGCGTCCTTCAAGTTCTTCCAGCAGACATCGTGAAAGGCCTTCCCCCGCCAGTTGGTGCCCATCCCATCGATCTGGACGACGACAGCGCCGAGTTCGGCGTACTCGCGCGAGCGGCTCGAGAGGTCAAACCACTTCGGCACATGCTGGCCGTGTGGCCCGGCGTAGATGTTTTCTATGACGGGGTAACGACGCGCAGGGTCGAAGCCGCTCGGACGGAAGACAAGACCCCAGATGTCGGTGGCACCATCGCGGCCCTTGGCGACGAAGCGCTCAGGTACGGTCCAGCCGGCGGCGCGCATGGCGGAGTCGTCGGCCGCGCCGAGGGTGACAACCACGGCGCCGTCGCGGGCGCGTCGGAGTTCATACACAGGCGGAAGATCGGCGCGCGCGCGCACGCAGACAAGAGCGCTGCGGTCGGGTGAAAAGTCAACGCGGCAGGTGCCATCTCCCGAAGTGAGCATGACAGTGTCGCCGCTGTCGATGGCGACACGGGCCTCATGGATGTGGTAGGGATCTTGCGCGGAGTCATGGCCCATCAGCGCGAGGTCCATAGTGCGTGCGCGCGGATCAACATGGTCGACACGGCGAACAAGCGCGGGACCTCGGGTGACTTCGCGCTTCACGGCTCCCGTGGCCGAATCAAGCAGGAGCAGTTGGCTCTTCCCCGTGCGCTCGGTCATCCAGAGCAGCTCGCCCGTCTCATCGAGCCAGTGCATCCAGATCTTGTTGGCGTAGTCGACAAAGGTCGGGAAGCGCTCCTCTGCAATCGTCCGGGTGGCGCCTGAAGCAAGATCAACTGCGACAAGGCGCACGATTTGATGGCCGCGCTCGTTGTAGAGAAATGCTGCTTCGCGGCCGCCGGGGAGGAAGTGGATACGGTCAATCGACCACGGAGTGGAGAAGAGCGTTCCTTCGAGTTGCACTTCGCGGGCAGTGATGCGGCCATCGGTGCGTTCGATGCGGAAGATGTGCGGCACGGGGTGATCGATCTCGTCGCCGGGTTTGGTGTAGTTCTCTGTCCGCAGTTTCGGCTGCAACCGATCTGTTGGCGCGGGTTCAACGATGTGCATGGGTCGCGGTGGAGCCCGGCGGATCTTGAGCGCAACCACTGCGTCGCCCAAGGGAGAGAGCCAGTGGGAGTCGTAGGCATCGCGTTCGGCGCCATCGATGGTGCGGAAGAATTCAGCGCCTTCCGCGCGGAACACAAGATTTGGGCCACCGCGCGTGATTTCGACGACCGGCAGCGCCGAGGGCACGCCTTCGTGCGGGACGGGCTTGGACGATTGCTTCGGTGCGCCCATGGTTTCGACCGATGCAGGCTCCGCGGGTGACGATTCGCCGATGACAACGGTGCGCTCGACATCGGTTGCCACAACATGCCCGAGATCACGCCCTGACTCGGTGCGCACGAACCATGCGTGCCCACCGAAGGTCTGCTGCCTGTGCGTCTCACCTGGTGCGATACGACCGTAGGGCCTCTCCCCCTGTCCATGGTCGATCCAGACGATTTCAACAGGTTCTGCGAGTCTGTTCACGAAGTTGAGATGTGTGGACGCGCCTTGCCCACTGCTCCGCTGCTTGCCCGAACGCAGTGATATCTCCAGCAGCGCGCGAGCCGATGGATCACTTTCCGCAACAACGGCGCCACCAACTGCGCACACAACGGGGGCATCGCGCCCTTCGAGCGCGATCGCAACGCGGGAACCATCGACGGCGACGCCGCGCACAGGAAGCCGATCGGCGGCGACGGCTCCGCCAAGCACCGCGGCGACCGCGGCATGGTCGAAGAGCGGCACGCGGGCATCGCCACGCTCGCACGCCGCATCGCAAAGCCACCAGCGCCGCGCGCCATCGCGCGAAGTCTCGGCGTACCAAAGCCGAGACCCATCGATCCAGGTTCGAGGACCCACAGGATCGTGATAGGCGGCGACTTGCTTCTCGATGCGTGCGCGCGCAGCGGCGATGGCTGAGCGGGTGGAATCGAGCGAGTCTTTGGGAGGCGGCGACAGGACGGAGGAACACAGAACAAGGACAGCGAGTGCCGCAAGCGCCACGATCAAACTCTACCCAGAACCACTTTTGGCACCGACCCATCAACGCTCTTTGAATCCTTCCCGAGCGTCCGGTCGGCTCCGCCAGAGATATGGCGGGCATATCGGCAGGCGCCGCCATCTGGCGAAGGGGGTTGATGAATCTTGGATGCCTAGCCTCGCCCCGCGCGAGAACAGAGCGGCTACCCTCCTGCCATGCTGAAGCGGCGCGTGGAGGAAGTGCACCCGACCCCTGTCGACATGCCGGGCGTTCAGGGTGTTGCGATGCGGCTGATGGTGGGGCGCAAGGACGGTGCGCCCACATTTGCGATGCGGCATTACACGGTCTCGCCGGGCGGGCACACGCCGCGCCATCAGCACAACTACGAGCATGAGGTCATGATCATGGGCGGCACGGCGCGCGTGGAGTACGACGGCGCATTCCACAACTGTGCCGCGGGCGATGTGCTGCTCATTGAGCCCAACAAGATGCATCAGTTTGTAAACGCAGGCGCGGACGATCTGACCTTCCTCTGCTTCGTTCCAGTGACATTCGACTGCGGAAAGCCGACCCCAGGGAGTTGACGGGATGCGCGAACGGGCAGCCATCTTCGCGGCGCTGATGCTTGCCATCGGGGGCTGCGACACGATCGGTTCAGACTTTCAGTCGATCGGCGAGAAACTTGCGCCACCGTCGCCGCAGGAGGCGGCGCAGTGGGCTGTCGACACCACCGACTCGGAAAACATGCGCCGTGGCACGGTGCTCCTCGGTACGTCTGCGTTCGGTGGCGCTGCGCCGTATGTGAAGCTCTACCGCTTTTACGCGAAGGACATCAAAGACCCACTCGTGCAGGCAGCGGCGATCACTGCGCTCGCGCGCTTCGGTGATCCGGCGGATGCCTTGCTGCTCGCCGAGAAGTTGGCACCTGCAGCGGAGGACGGATCTGGGGCAGCGCCAGTTGGCAAAGGCGGCAGTCCATTCCCAAAGGTCCGCCTTGCCGCAGCGATCGGATTGCAGCGACTGCACAACAAGGATCCGATCGTGGTGGAAACCATGTGGCGCCGCCTGCAGGATGAAACAGAAGAGCCCGAAACGCGCGTGGAGTTGGCCATTGGGCTTGGGCAGTACGCGCAGGATGATGTCTTTCAGGCGCTGTGTGCAGCGCTTGATCAAAGCGAACTATCGGTGAATGTCGCGGCGCGTGACAGCCTGACGCAGATCACAGGCGTTGACTTTGGGCTCGACAAGATCCGCTGGCTTGGGTGGTATGCGATCACGCCGGAGTCGAAGCGCTTCACCGCACAGCCGCCCTACCTCTTCCCGACTTTCCAGCGTCATCTTGTCTTCTGGGATTACATCGTTTTCTGGGACATTCCCAGATGGGAATCTCCTGCACTTCCGCGCGGGCTCGCGGATGCTGGCGCTCGCAGCACCTATCCCACGGGCACGGCGCCACCCGCAGCAGCACCGGATGCAACCACCCCGCGCTGACCCGTCCGATTCGCCGACTGTAGTCGGCCCCGACGATCCTCCGCACGCACTGCTTGCAGTGGAGGAAGCCGAGTCGATGCTCGATGGTCGCATCGCGAGTGGCAAACTCGCGGGCAAGACGATGTGGGCCGCGATCTGGACGCTGGCCATCCCAATTTTGCTGCAGCAACTGGTGACCGCATGCGTCGGACTCGTCGACAAGGTGATCGCAGGGAGTCTGCCGGGATCGACGGTGCTCCCAGCTCTCGATGGCATCGGCATCGGCTCGTACGTCGGTTGGTTCATCGGCATCGCGATGGCGGGGCTTGGCGTGGGCGCGCAGGCGATCATCGCGCGCGGGATGGGTTCGGGCAACACACGTGACAGCGAGTCCGCCTGTGGGCAGGCGTTGACGTTGAGCCTCGCGTGGGGTGCCCTCGTGGGTGCGCTGCTGTGGTTTGCCGTGGTACCGCTGGCGCATCTCGCCGGACTGCAGGGCGATGCCGAACTCTTTTGCGTGCAGTACTGCCGGATTCTGGCAGTGGCGATGCCGTTGACGGGGCTCATGACCGTTGGCTCTATGTGTCTCCATGGCGCAGGTGACACGTGGACTCCGGCCGCCATTGCGGTCGCGGTCAACATCGTGAATGCCTCCCTCTCGTGGGTGCTGTCAGGGGCGCAGTACGAAACACCACTGTTCACGCTGCCGAATGTGCTGGGTATCGATGGCGCGCAATGGGGTGTCATTGGCATCGCAGCTGGAACTGCGCTTTCGTACCTCGTCGGTGCAGCACTGACGCTGCTGGCGCTGCGGCGAGGAGCGCGGGACTTCCGTCCAAAGCGGAGCGATCTGCGACCGACCCCTGCGATGACATGGCGCATCGCCCGTATCGGCATCCCCAACTTTGCCGAGGGCATCGCCCTGTGGGCCGTGAACTTGGCGGTGATGGTGTTCATCGGCATGATCGCGGCAAAGCGTGCGGCAAGCGGCGAACCTGCGGACGGTCTCATCGGGGCGCACATGATCGCGGTGCAATGGGAGTCGTTCTCATTCTTGCCAGGGTTTGCCATGGGGATCGCCGCGGGCGCGCTCGCGGGTCAGTACCTCGGTGCGGGAAACAGAGCGCAGGCTCGGAAGGCCATCGCCGCATGCACACTCGTGGGCTGCATCATCATGGGTCTGCTTGGCATCGTCTTCATGACATGCGGCGAATCCCTGACGCGCATCATCAGCCGTGAAGAAGTGCATCTGCGCGAAGTGCCCCGCCTGCTGCTGGCCTGCGGCATCATTCAGGTGTTCTTTGCGATGGCGATGGTGATTCGAAACGGGCTGCGCGGCGTTGGCGATACGGCGGCATGCTTCTGGATCACGGTCATCAGTTGCTACGGGGTTCGCATGCCGCTCGCGTACGCGCTTGGACTATGGATGGACTGGGGACTGACAGGGATCTGGATCGCACTGTGTGCGGAACTCTGCCTGCGGGGGCTTCTCTTCCTCGCACGGTTCCGATCGTCGAAGTGGGAGCGGATCACCGTGTGAAGACTGCCGCTGGTGCCTTCTACGGTCCGACGATGAACCAATAGGCCAGCGCACCACCGATCAGGTTGCTGCCGATGGGCGGCGCCAGTACGACGAAAGTCGCACGGAGTGCACCAGTCTTGTGCAGTTCCATCGTTGCAATGATGAATGAAATGTACGACCACGTCATGGTCACCAAGACGAGATAGACGCCACAGCACGGGAGTGCACTGCAGACAAATGGTCCGAGGCAGTAGAGGCTCGTGCAGAGTGTCCAGCGCAGCGACCGCTTGACTCCACCTGTCCATCGCAACAGCAGATGTGTGAACAGGGCAGAGATTGCTGCGGCCAGCAGGATGGTCAGTGCTGACAGGACCAATATCAACAGAAACCCGCCCACTACGGAGAGCCACTGCTGTGTCTGCATGACACTGCCTCGCAGCGGCATCATTCCAAATGGAACGATGAAGACAGGCGCCACGGCGATGGACGTGGGGATGAAGACGGCAAGCACCGCAAACCAGAGTGCGCCGAGGAGGCTGGGCCGTTGCGGCAGCGATGTGACGAGCCGACGAGGATTTCCAAGCGACTGACCCACCGTTGTCCAGAACGCACGCCAACGCCCAAAGCGTTTGCGTTCACTCCACGCATGTTCGACCACCATGGCTGAGTCGTCGGTGATGTCGGGGGCAGGCAACGCCCGCATCCTGCTCAAGTCGAGTTCCGTGCCGCAGCCGCTACAGACGAACGATCTCGGAAGCGGCAGCCCGTCCGCGTCCGTTCCCATGTAGGCACGACCACATGTTGTGCAACAGAACTGCACAAGTCCAGGCACAAATCGGAAGTCCTCAAAGCGCCACGGGGCACCGCACTCACTGCACCCGCCGGGGACTGCGTTCCAGAGTCGATAGCCGCAACTCTTGCAGCGCATCAGCTCTGCTCACGCCTGCGAAGCCGTGCGGTCGGGATACCCAGTTGATCGCGGTACTTCACGACCGTTCGTCGAGCGAGTGGAATGCCGCGGTCCTTCAGTGCGCTCACAACTGCATCGTCCGAGAGTGGGTGAGCCTTGTCCTCGGCCGCGATGATCTCCCCAACAACACCACGAACCGCTGTCCACGAGATATCGGAGCCCGAATCAGTTTCGGTCCCCCCTGCGAACGCCTTGCGGAGTTCGAAGGTTCCACGCGGTGCTGCCACCCACTTCCCAGCGACGGTTCGGCTGATGGTGCTGACATGCAGCCGCAGTGCACGCGCCACGTCAATCATCGGCATTGGTTTGAGCGTTGCACCCCCCACTTCGATCCACTCACGCTGACGTGCGATCACTTCCTGCACGACGCGCAAGAGTGTGGCACCGCGCTGTTCAACTGCATCGATGAACCAACGCGCTCGGCGAATGCCATCTTTGAGCATCGTGCGGGTTGCCGCATCCGTACGGCGGTCTTTCGCGAGGCGGAGATATTCCTCGCTGACTCGCAGATTCGGCACCAGCCCGCTCGCGAGACGTGCGGAAAACTGGTCGGTCGCTGGATCATGCTCGATGATGACATCGGGTCTGAGGAGCGCCGCAGGTTCGCTCGCCAACGTGCGTCCGGGCGCTGGATCACATCGGCGCAGGCACGCGAGGGCCGTTTCGAGTCGATCGGAACTCCAGCCGCGTCGCTGACGGATCGCGGCCATGCGTGCACGCTCCAGATCTGCAAGATGGTGGCTGACCAACTCCCGTGCATCGGAGAAACGCGTGTCCTGAGGCGCATGGCTCTCGGTGCGCTCGTGTGCGTTCAGCTGCAACAGAAGGCTCTCCGGCAGATCGCGCGCTGCAAGACCAGCTGGCTCGAGAAACTCCTGCAATCGCTTCAGCGCCTGCTGCAGGAGCTCAGCGCTCGGCGCGAACGTTTCCGTAGCGGCTTCGCTCACGATGACCTCGATGGGTCGCGCGAGGAATCCACGTGCGTCGATATTGGCGATGAGCAGCTTGCCTGCGGCGATGATCGGTTTGGGCGCCTCGCACAGCGCCCACTGATCGAGCAGCGCCTGCTCAAGGCCGCCACTCGAATCCGCTGCCCCCTCGACTGCAGCAACCCGCGGATCAAACTCACCCTCACGCCGAGTGGCCTCTCGGTACCTTGCCGCATCATCATCATCACCCATGCGACTGCGCATGCGATCCGCGCTCGAAAGGCGTTCTCCCTCCGCTTCCGATGATTGACTGCGCGTCTTGCGCCGCTTGGGCTGATCGTCCTGCTCGTCCGCACGACTGCCCTCGGGCTCAACCTGCTCGAGGGCTACGTTCGACTCCAGTTCCGCGGCGATCCGCTCCTCCATTGCCGCAATCGGCATCTGCAAGATTTCCACGGACTGCAGCACACGGGGCGCGATCTTCAGTTGCTGCCCGAGTCGCGCCTGCGGAGTCTGCGAGAGTTCGAACTTCACACGGAAATCCTACCTTCGGAGTGCGCGCAAGCCCCCCAACACGCGCCGGGTTCACGACACCGATTGGCGGAGAGCGATGGCATCTGCGAGCGCCGCACGATTGGCAAACTCGATCTGCGATCCCGACGGAAGCCCGCGCGCGAGCCTTGTGACTTGAACGCCCGTGGGCGCGAGCATCTCGGCGATCAGCAGCCCCGTGGAATCTCCCTCCATGTCAGGGTTCAGCGCCAGAACGACTTCTCGCACTGGAACGCCGCGCGCATTTCGCGTGGGTTCGCGCACCCGGGCAAGAAGATCCGCCACCGTGATGCTCTCGGGCCCGACTCCATCGAGCGGATCGAGCCGTCCCATGAGACAGTGATAGATGCCGCGGAACATGCCGGTCTGCTCAAGATTGATGAGATCCTTCGGCTGCTCCACCACCATGATGATGCCCGCGTCACGCCGCGGGTCGGAGCAGATGTGACAGGGCGCGGTATCGGCTGGATTCCAGCACACCGGGCAGTGGCGGACCGTGCGCTTGACGGCTGTGATCGCATCGGCAATCGTCATCGCTTGCGCATCCTCGGCCTTCAGCACCCAGAATGCGAGCCGCTCCGCAGTGCGGCGGCCAATCCCCGGAAGTTGTCCGAATGCTTGAATGAGCCGATTCACACTCGCGGGATACGGTCCCTGTGCATCCTCGCCGCTCATGGCGCGGACTCGCTTTCACGTGCAGTTCTCGTGGGCTGGCCTCCCCCACCGATATCGCCCTGCAACGACACGCCACCAACGGTGGCATCGAGGATTCCGGCGATCTCAAGGACCATGGGATCCTTCCGAATCGCATCTGCTTCTTCCTTGCGTGCGGGCGACAACGATGCCGAAGGGCGCGCCGCTGTTGTTGCAGCGGCAGGTGCGGCGGAGACCGCGGGACGCAGCGTTGGTGCTGAGGCGGGTGCGGACGCGGCGTCTGCGGCGCCGCCGCCAACCGGCGCAATCGGCGCAGCTGCTCGCGGTGCCGCTCCAGTCACCGCACCCGCGTTCGGTGTGGAGGTCGCTGCGCGACTGCCAGCCGAGGCGGTGGGCTCACTCTCTCTGACTACTTTTTTTTTAGCGTCACCACCGCGTGCAGTCGCCGGCGTCTCACCAGCGAGCAGCGCCGTGGCTTTGAGGAAGTGCTCGCTCATGCACAGTCGTGCGACAACCGCATCGAAGATCGCACGCGGCACAGCAGACGAGCGAACGCTCCGGACCGATGCGTCGCAGAGCGCGATGAGATGCACGAGGGCGGGCGCGTCGAACGCGGCGGCATGTACGGCGAGCCGCTGCTTGGCCTCGTCAGGCAGATCCACATGATGCGCTCCCGTACCACTCAGCAGGATCAGGAGCGCATCACGCAGTCGTGCCGCAATGGTGTCGAGTGCATGGTCACAGGACATCCCGTGGTCGAGCAGTTCCCCTGCGGCGGCAAGACCAGCCGCAGGATCGCATGCTGCGATCGCTGCCATGACCCGCTCCAACAATTCCTCATCGGGCAACCCAAGCACATCACGCGCCAGATCCCCCGACACATGCCCACTCGCGGCGGCTACAAGACGATCGAGCAGGCTGAGTCCATCGCGCATCGAGCCATTCGCAAGCCGCGCCACCTGCACGATGACCGCCTCATCTGCCGTCACCGACTCTCGTTGCAGCACGGCGCGCAGGTGCCCGGCGATCGCCTGCGTCGGGATCGACTTGAAGTCGTATCGCTGACAACGGCTCTGGATCGTTGCCGGGACCTTATGCGGCTCTGTGGTGCACAAGATGAACTTCACATGGGCAGGCGGCTCCTCCATCGTCTTCAGCAGCGCGTTGAACGCGGGCTGCGTCAGCATGTGGACTTCGTCGATGATGTAAATCTTGTAAGGGCTCCGTGCGGGCGCCATCCCCGCACCTGCGATCAAATCGCGCGCATCATCGACACCGCGGTTGCTCGCACCATCGATTTCGATCACATCGAGATCTTGACCGCGCATGATCGAGTCGGCGATCGCATCCTGCTGCGACAACGAGTCCACGGCATTCAAAGCCCGAGCAAAAATACGTGCCATGGATGTCTTGCCGACCCCCCGCGTTCCACAGAAGAGATACGCGTGCGCTGTCCGTCCTAGGGCAATGGCGTTCTGCAGCGTGCGTGCGATCGTCTCCTGCCCCACGACCTCGCCAAAGGTGCGTGATCGGTAGCGGCGAGCGAACACCTCGTAGGGTGTGAGTGGATCGTCCGCACCGAACAAGGCAACGGGCGGACCATCTTTCGCGGCTGGCTTGGAACTGGACTTGCTCGGTGACATGATGTGCAGAGGCGCGGAGGACGACCAGGCGACCGACGGCACGGACAACGACGCTTATGGCTGCTGCCGTCAGGCCCTGACCAGGTTCACGAGCTGACCGCCCAACGGGCCCGGCCGTCCTCCGCGACCCTGCGATGTGAATCCTAGCAGCGACAACTACACTCGGCCGCGTGGCGCCTGAACCTCAGCTCCCGCAGTCTCCGCAGGAGATCCGCTGGACACCCACGCAGCTCGACCTGTCCCGCCCTCGTGGCGGTCGGTTCCTGCTCTTGGCTGTTCGGCTCATCTTTGTGGTGCTGCTTGTGGTGGTTGTCACGGTCACCATCGCAAGTTCGCGCAGCGTCGAAGAGTTCGGACCACCCTTTGTCGTTGGCCTCATCGTTGCATCCGTGGGCGTCGGAGTCGTGGTCCTGCTCCTCGATGTCCTGACTCCCAACAAGAAGCTGACTTCCGTGGTGGGCGTCTATCTGGGAATCTCCTTGGGTCTTGTTGCAGCGGTTGCACTCGGCTCACTGATTGACATCGTTGCACGCGCATGGGACATCGCGCAGGGACCGGCGCAGGTGTACCTGAGCCTCACCAAGATCATCATCGGCATCGTGCTGTGTTACTTGGCCACATCCATCGTGCTGACGACCAAGGACGACTTCCGCATGGTCATTCCATACATCCAGTTTGACCGGAAGCCCGACCAGTTTGCGCCGGTCCTGCTCGACAGTTCATCGCTGATCGATGGTCGACTCGAAGCGCTGGCATCGGCTGGGCTTGTGGATGCGCATCTGGTGGTACCACGGTTCATCCTCGATGAATTGCAGGCGCTGTGCGACAGTGAAGATCGCCAGAAGCGAGCGCGTGGGCGGCGTGGGCTGGATGCAATCAGTCGCATGCAGTCGAACCCCCGCATGGACTTGCGTATTCAGGAGGTGCCACTCGATGGTCGTGGCGCTGATCGCATGCTTGTGGAGTGCGCCGCACGCGATCACCTGCGGATCGCCACCTGCGACGCGGGCCTCCAGCGCGTGGCGCAGATCAGCGGAGTTCAGGTCATCAATCTGCATGAGGTCTCGGCCGCGCTTCGACCGCCCATTCAACAGGGCGAGCCCATCACCGTCACTGTCACGCGAACTGGCGAGCAGCCCGGGCAAGGCATCGGGCATCTGCCGGATGGCACGATGGTCGTCGTGGATGGCGGATCTGATTGCATCGGCGTCGAAGCATCGTGCACCATTACGAATGTCCTGCAGACACAGACAGGGCGGATCATCTTCTCGCGACTTGATCCTCCGCAGTCGGGAACGACAGCTTCGATGAGTGCGGCTGCCACGTCACAGGCCCCCGATGCACCGCGGGGTGGTGATACTTCGTTGCGGGGCGGTCCCGTGCGACCATCGTCCGCGTCCTCTCGCAATCCGCGCCGCGCATAGGCTTGCCCCATGCCTGCGGAATCGAATGGCATCGGGTCCTTCGAGGGGCTTGACCTCGACAACCACGAACTTCTGCTCGTGGGCAGCGTCTTTCTGCATGTACGCGAACTCGCCGATGCAATCGGCACTTCAGGCGGTATCCGGGTCAACGTGTGCGCGCGCGTACAGGATGCAGTCGATGAGGCGATTCGCACCTGTCCCACGAGCATCCTGATCGATCTGCGCGGCACGGGGCTCGATGGCCTGGGCATTCTTGAGTCATTCAAGAGGAGTCCCGAAGTGGGTGCGGTACCGATCATCCTGCTCGGCGATCAGGCATCCGAACGCATCCGCGAAGCGGCATTCGGTCGCGGACTGACGGACTTCCTGGCCGAACCCGTATCGGTCGGCGAGATTGTGGCGCGTGTTCGCATCCACTCGACTTCGTACCTCAACATCATCAAGCGCAATCGCACGGCGACCGCCTACGAATCGCTGCAGGTGGAGCTGCGTGCCGCGAACCGCTCGCTGGAAGAGGCGCGGCGCCAACTGGAAGAACGTCACCGCAATCCCGACGATCTGCAGTGGCAACTTCGCGTCAGCGGGCTGATGCAGATTGGCATCGAACTGAACCAGATTCAAGACTTCCACACGCTCATGGACCGTATTCTTTCCGAGGCGCGGCATTTGCTGCGGTCGGAGGCGGGCACGATCTTTCTGCGGGAAGCCGATTCCCTGCGATTCGCGTTCTTTCACAATGAGGCGCTCGCACAGCGCACAGCCACGGGCGACACGCCGCACGTCTCAAGCTTTCGTGTGCCGATCACGGACCGCAGTCTGGCAGGTTGGGTTTGCCTCACCGGGCAGCCGCTGCATATCCCAGACTGCTATCGCATTCCGCAACAGGCCCCCTACCGCTTCGACTCGTCGTTCGACCAACTGCTTGGCTATCGAACCTGTTCGATGGTGGCGATGCCGCTGAAGAACCAGTCTGGGCGCATTCTCGGCGTGATCGAACTGATCAATCCACGGTCGCAGGACGGAAGGACCGTGATTGGGTTTACAGCCGAGGACATTCGTTTGCTTGAACACTTTGCGAGCATCGCGACCGTGGCGATCGAGCGCACCAATCTTGCGGAGGGATCGGTCCTGCGGATGATCCGCATGGCGGAGATTCGAGATCCGTCCGAGACGGCGCCGCATGTCGAACGCGTCGCCGGATACGCGACTGTGCTCTTCGAGGAGTGGGCGCGACGCCGAGGGCTCGAAGGCGCGGCGTTCGAGCGGCAGCGTGATCGGCTGCGAACGGCTGCGAAGCTGCATGATGTCGGCAAGGTTGGGGTATCCGATTCGATCCTCAAGAAACCGGGGCGTCTCACGCCCGAGGAGTTCGACGAGGTCAAGAAGCACACGGCCATCGGTGGTGATCTGTTCACGCACGACCCGTCGGATTTTGATGAGGCTGCACGCGAGGTGGCGCTGCTGCACCACGAAAAGTGGGATGGCAACGGCTACCCCGGCTTCGACGATGGCGGCACGCGCCGCGGTCGCAAGGGAGAGGAGATTCCGTTGTTCGCACGTATCGTCGGACTGGCGGATGTCTTTGATGCGCTCAGCACGGCGCGCTGCTACAAGGAGGCATGGAACGAGCAGCGCGTGCTCGAGCTGATTCAGTCGGAGTCGCACAAGCACTTCGATCCTGAACTCGTCGAGATCCTGTTCGCGCAACTGGATTCGATCCGTCGCGTGCGCGATGCACACCCTGAGGCGCTACCGCGCGCATGAGGCGAGTCGGAACAACTTGGACTGCGGCGCTGCTCGGTACTGCGTCCGTGCTGTTGGGCTGCAGCCAAGAGCGCGCATCTTCTGCCCTGCCGAAAGCAAGTGGGGTCCAAGCGAGCTTCACACAACTGGTGATGGCATCGCCGATGCGCGTCACCATCGACACACAGGATGCGCGGGATGCACGCTCGGCGGCGTCGGCCGCATTCGCTCGTGCGGTCCAAGTGGAAAATGCTCTGAGCGACTGGCAGCCAAACTCTGATGTTTGTCGATTGCCTCTCACCGCTGACAAGCCAACGGTCGTTGCCGCGGATCTGGCAATGGCTCTCGATCGCAGCAGCGAAGTGCAGAAAGCCACGGAAGGTGCCTTCGATCCTGCGCTCGGTGCACTGACACGGATTTGGCGGGAGGCGCGTTCCACAGGCATCCCGCCTACGGAAGCGAGCATTGCACAGGCTCGTGCGCGCAGTGGCTGGTCGCATGTTCGTTGGAGCAGCAATACGCAAACCATCACATTCGACTGCGATGGTGTACGACTCGACTTTGGCGGCATTGGGAAGGGTTTGGCAGCAACAGAGGCGTTGCGTGCGATCGAACAGAAGGGGTGCCAGACCGCACTCGTCAGTCTCGATGGCGACATCGCCTGTGGCGCGGCGCCGTTTGGGCGCGCGGGATGGCGCGTTGACGTGGACAGTGGTGTGGACGGCGATGCGGGCTGTACGCTTTGTTTGACGAATTGCGCTGTGTCAACGAGCGGCGACCGTGAACAGTGGGTTGATGTGTCCGCGCACCACTTGGCCCACATCATCGAACCGCGCAGTCATACGCCGCGAGATGGGCGTTTCGGGGTGACCGTTGTGGCTCAGAACGGCGCGATTGCGGATGCGCTCGCGACTGCTCTCGCCGCACGACCCACGTTGATTGAGCGAGTCAGCGAACTGCGCGCTGCGCTCGGATCGTTCGAAGCGCGACTTGTGACCCCCGAGTCAGGTTCGGCAGAGGCCTGCCCCGCGCACATCACGGTGACTTCAGGTTGGGAGGCTTTGGTGGCCAAGGACGTCCAGGCATCGGGACGGTCGCCTGCGGCAGCACCCCCATCTGCAAATCACGCGGGAACAGTTCCGTCGGGTCGTTGAGTGCCTCGTCCCACGACACTTCCGCGCCTGTGTAAGCGGCGGTTCGGCCCATGATGGCAGTCAGCGTGCTGTACGCCACATCTCTCGCTTCATTCACGGGCGTTCCGGAGCGAATCGCTCGCTGCAAGTCCACATGCTCCTCAACGTATGGATTGTTGTCCTGCCCCGTGAACTCCCAAGGTGATTGACCCGTGATCTGAGCGAAGCCGGGCGCGAGCCGCGCCATGCCGCGCGTGCCGCGCAGAACTTCCTCCACACGCCCTGCCGTTCCATCCTGCTGCCTTGCCATACTGAGCACAAAGCGCGGCGCGCCATCGCTTGCGGGCGGATACTCGAAGTCGACTGCGAAGTGATCGAAGATATGACCAAAGTTGACGGGATCGGTACGCACCTGTCGACCGCCGACCGCCACGCAGCGAACAGGGGTCGCGGCGAGCGCCCAGTTGGCGACATCGATGTTGTGCACATGCTGCTCCACGATGTGATCACCCGAGAGCCACGCGTGGTAGAGCCAGTTGCGAACCTGGTTCTCAGTGTCAGTGCGGGTGGGATCGGGCTGCTTATGCCAGAGGCTCCCCATATTCCAGAACACCCGCGCTGCAACGATGTCACCGATGGCTCCCCCGCGGATGCGTTCCATCGCCTCGCGGTAACTCGTCTCATGCCGTCGCTGCGTGCCTGCAACGACCGAGAGCTGCCGTTCATCCGCGCGTGCCGCGGCAGCAAGGACGGTACGGATCCCCGTGCCATCCACCGCGACCGGCTTTTCAAGAAAGACATGCTTGCCCGCGTCCACCGCTGCGGCAAAGTGTTGGGGACGGAACCCGGGCGGCGTCGCCAAGATGACAACATCGCACGACGTCCCCAAGACACCCTCAAACGCCTGAAGACCGATGAAGCGGTTCGCAGGCGCCACGTCTGCTCGTCCGCCGAGTTTCCCGAGTTGTGCAAGACATGAATCGATCCTGTCCGCAAAGAGATCGCCCAGCGCAACAATGCGCGTCTCCGGGGATGCTTCAAGCGCATTTGCTGCGGCCCCCGTCCCACGCCCTCCGCAGCCGATCACTCCGATGCGCAGTTCACTCCCGACGCGAGCAGCACGGGAGCGTGCGGCCTCTGGAGCAGTGGCAGCGAGCGAGCCCTGCTGCAAGACCGGTGGAAGTGCAGCGGCGGCGCCAAGCGCAGCCGTTGTTCGCATGAATGTGCGTCGATCCATGGACGATGTTCCTTTCGATGTGGACGCGAAACCAGATGGATCCTTGAACGGCGAGTCACGCGCTCGGCGTCGGCGACACAGCACGACGACCAGGACGCGGCACAGGCGGCACGGCGAGTGGGCCGCTGAGATCCGCTGGGCGCAGCACTTCGTTCGACTGCGTCGCCTGCTCCCATGTGATCGCCTGGCCCGTGTACGCGGACATGCGACCCATGATCGCCATCATGCACGAGTTGGCCATCCATTCGCCCTCATTCACCGGTTGCCCCGAGCGAATGGCGGCAAAGAGTGTGTCGTGTTCGACTTGATACATGTTGGGCGCAGGCCCGTCCTTGGGATACGACCACAGCAGTGAACCCGAATAGTTCTTGATCCAGTGGGTCGGTCCCCAGCCGTTGACCCATCCATACCCCTTGGTGCCGTTGATCCAGTCATCGTTGATGTTGTAGCAGTCGGGCTGTTGGCGACACATCAGCACACAGCGCGGACCATTTTCGTACTCGTAAGTCACCGCAAAGTTGTCGTACACATCTCCGCGCTCCGGAAGTGGATCGTGCACGAAGCGACTGCCCATCCCGATGCATCGCATCGGTAGCCGCCCGCCCATGGCCCAGTGGATCTTGTCGACCGAGTGGACCGCCTGCTCCACAAGGTGATCGCCCGACAACCACGTGAAATGCTGCCAATTGCGCAGTTGGAAATCCAGATCGCTCCAATCGGGTTGCCGCGCGCGAACGCCAAGCGGCGAGGTGAGATAGGTGGCGTGAACGCCCACCACTTCGCCGAGCGTGCCCGCATGGATCTGCTCGAACATGGCGCGTTCGGGCGATGAACTGCGCCAGCAGAACCCGCTCACGAGCGACAGCCCCTTGTTGCGTGCAGCGCGAACGCTCTCGAGCACCGATCGATAGCCCGGTCCATCGAGACACACCGGCTTCTCACAGAAGATGTGCTTTCCAGCCGCAACACTCTTGGCAAGTTGCTCTGGGCGAAATCCGGGAGGGCTGCACAGCAGGACCACATCCACTTCGGGAAGCAGCGCGTCGATCGAGCCGATGCCCACATGGCGGCGCTCAGCCGGCACTTCCACACGGTCTTTGTGTTCGGAGCCGAGCAGTTGCTGAAGGCTCTGCTCGATGCGGTCTGCGAACGCATCGGACATCGACCAGATCACCACGCCTGCGTCCGCAGCGAGCGCTTGTGCAGCAGCGCCTGTGCCACGTCCACCGCAACCGACAAGACCCACTCGGATTCGCGAGTCGGGTACGCGTGCGAAGGCGCTCCATGGCGCGACCGCCGCACCGACACCGGCAGCCGCTGCGGTTTTCAGGAACATCCGCCGAGTGTGATCCGATTGCATGGTGCTTCCTCCTGATTTGGGAAACCGATCTGCTGCTTTCCCCCGACTGACGAATCGAACGCCCACGAGATTACTTCGTTGAAGGCGCACTCGCAGGCGGCGCCGCTGGCTTCGTCGGAGGCGCATCGCACACCACGCGGAAGCCGATCCAGCCAGCATCCGCAAGCCACCAGATGCTCTTGGGCAGTTGCGGGTCGCTCTGGTTCCAGCGTGGGGAATCCATCCGCCTCGCCGCACATCCAAGATCAGCGCCCGCATCTCGGTAAGAACCGCCAAAGACCGCGCCACTCCCGTCCGGCAGTACACACCACTCCGCCAAATTGCCCCACAAGTCATGCACGCCCTGCGCATCGGCGCGCTTGCTGCCAACGCGGTGCGTTGTGCCGCCACTGTTCCCCTCGAACCATGCATGATCGGCAGCACTCGCGGTAGTCACACCACTGAGCGCACACGCCTCGATCCACTCCGCTTCGCGCGGCAGGCGGTATGCGCAACCACTCTTTGCACTCAGCCACTCGCAGAATGTCTTTGCATTGTGGAAACTGACGGAGTTTGCAGGCCAGCCCGCGTGACCGAAGCCACGGTCCGTCGCGATGTACGGCTTCGTCGGGCGCGTGACGGCGTCTGCCTTTGAAGACTCGCTCTTGCCTTCAACCTGATCGAATCCATACACGCAGACATCGAGCACTTCCCATGGAATCTCGGTGCGGCTCATCCAAAGCGACCGACCGTCCGCAAGGGTGACAGGAACGAAGTCGATGGAAAGTGTGGTGCCTGCGATCGCTTGCGTGAACGGCGCACGCGCAGGCGGTGTGGTCGGGAGCGATCTCTCCTCGCTCTGCGCTGGCGCCTCAACGCGAGGCGCATCGTCCCACGCGACTCCTAGCAGCGCGATCAGCAACACAGAGGCAGCACGGAACGTCATGCGCGCCACACTACCGCAGCGCGGCACGGGGTGCTCAACCCCAATCGCTCAGCAACCCCGCCAAATCGTTGCCATCAGTCACGCCGTCGCCATTGATATCGGTCTGACCCCCCGCCGCCCAACCGGACAGCATCCGTGCAAGGTCAGCCCCATCGACAAAGCCATTTCCATCGAAATCAGCCGGTCGCGGCGCAGTGCAGTCGTACCCGTAGACGCGCAGGTCATCGATGCCCGCCTCCACGAGGCTTCCCGCATTCAGATCACGCGCCTGGAAACGGATTCGCATTTGGCTCGTCGGGGTCATGAAAGTGGAAATCTGGATCGACCGTTCGACCCATGCGGTCGCACTCGTTGAAATCAGTTCCACCTGCGTCCATGTGGTCCCGCCGTTGTTGGACAACAGCACGGGCATGGAGTCCTCATTCGGAGCACCACCAAGATTGTTGGAGTACCACACCCAGTAACCAATGCGCGGGTCAACGATGCCCGCCGCGCTGAAGATTGGGCTTGTCAGCGTCGTGGTACCACCATCGACATCCGCCGCACCGGCTGGGCCGCCCACCGTTCCCTGACCGGTCACCCAGCTCTGTTTGCCGTTGACCGTGTGATCATCTTCAGCCTGAGCCGTGGTTCCGTTGGGATCCACGCAGACCCACCCTCCGGTCGTCGCGTCATCTGTCGAGAGGCCAACGGTCCATCCATTGGTTCCAATCTCCATCGTGTCGGAAAAGGTTACCTCTTCGCCATAGGACACGTTCGCCGTCCGCCATCCTGAAACGGGATCGCGCACAACGGACCCGCTCGCAAGCGTGACCTGAATGCCGTACGACACGGTGGAGGGGCAGGAAAGTGCGGGGAACGCAGCTCGGTAAAGATTGCCGCCAAGCGACTGAAGTGGCTCGGAGCGATCCGTCGGTCCGCCCGTGTTGAAGATGAGCTTCGCACCATTGGGCGCGATCGACTGTCCGGGCGCGAGCGCGAGGGTGACTTGGAAGTTGCCACCGGTTGGCGTGATCGCCGTGGGTGCTCCGTTGGGGTAGCCGATGGTCAGCGGCGCGACGCCGAGCGACACCACGAACAGGCCTCGCTGGATGTCGCTCAGCAGCACAGTGCCACTGGGCAGGAACGGATAGTTGCTCCACAGTCCCGCGTAGCCCGTGCCGTCACCCTCGGGATAGGTGTCGAACCAAGCGGTCTCGGACAAGTTCGTTCGGTTCGTGATGTCGTAGACGCGCAGTCCCGTCTTGTAATTGCTGGCAAAGAGTTGATTGCCCTTGATGTAGAGGTTGTGGTCCACCGACACCAAGCCGTTGGTGAAGCCGCCGACAGAGATGGGATTCGCGAGATTCTCGATGTTGATGATGCGAGTGAGACAATTGATACCGAAGTTCGATTCATCAATCTCGTCATTGATGTACGCATACTTGTAGTCAGGAGAGATCCAGACTTGGTGGCAGAACGCGGCGTTCGGATAGGTCGCACGACCGATCACCGTGATGTTGCTCTTGTCGGTGACATCCAGGATGTCCATACCCGTATCGGTCTGCCCGCCATTCAGTCCGCCGCACGCAAGGAAGATCTCCCTGCCCGCGTAGGGCCCGCTCGGCCAGTTAAAGACGGCGCCGTCATGGGTGTACTTGGGATTCCATGACGACACGAAGGTGGGCTGTGCAGGATTCGCGAGGCTGTAACAGCGAACACCGTTTGACCCGCCGCCCATGCGGTACAGGAAGCCCGTCTGCTCATTGATGATCATGGTGTGGGTCGCCGCCGAGCCTCCCGTGGTCACCGTGCCGAGATCCGTCACAGTGCCTTGATCGATTCCCGAGATGTCGAAGATCTGGATGCCGCCTCCACCTTCACTCACGGAGTACGCATACTGCTGATAGGTCTTGACGTTGCGCCAGAGACTTGATGATGCGGTCGCTGGCTTCGGCATGAACTTCACCAGCGTCGCCTGCGATGGATTGGTGACCTCAACAAAGCCCGTGCCGTTGTCGAGTCCCATCAGCGCGTACTCGCGCCCACTCGGACTCACGTAGCCCCAAATGTCGTTCCCGCTCGCGGATGCGCTGTTGAAAGTATTACAGGGGAACCAGGAGCGCAGACTGATGTTGGACGATGCAAAGGTGTCCGCCACGCCACTGGGCGGATCGGAATCGCGCCAGACTGGTCCAACGAACGCAGGTTCCATGTCCTGCGCTTTGGGATCATCTTCGTGTGCGAAAGAAAGCGAGGCTGCCAAAACGGCCACGGCACACCCTAAAGCGGTCAGCGCGGATCTCACCATGTCCCAAGAGTAGCCCAGCGGCGCGATTTATCCACCGCAACACTCAGATTCCCATCGCATTTTTTGCACGAGCAGCATCATCTGGGCGCACCACCTCCGCCGACGGAATGGACTCACCGCAACCAAAGCGCCACGGATCGCGCACCCAATCCGAGGGGGGTGACTCGCCCGTCAGAGATCGCAAGAAGGCCACGATGTCCGCAATTTCTTGCACCGACAAATCACGGCGACGAAGCACGGATTCGCGGTGGTGATCCATGGTGACGGCGCCCTCCAGTGTGCTGTAGAAAGTCACAACTTCTTCGAGTGTGGCGAACTGTCCTTGATGAAAGTAGGGCGCAGTCAACGCAACATTCCGAAGGTTCGGCGTCCGAAACGCTCCCCACTGATCGGGCTGCGCCACGAGCGACTCCACCAACTTTCCCTGCTCCCCTTGAGGGTTCGCTGAGTGAACTCCGCTGGAACGGAACGAGCTCGCCTTGAGTTGCGGTACCGCCTCAAATCGCCCACCATCGGCAATGAGGTCATTCCGCGGCGCCGCACCGAGCGCATGAAACTCACCGTCACTGAGCAGCGGTCCGACATGGCACTGCCAACACAAGCCGCGGCTCGTGAACAGATCCAGTCCACGAAGTGCCGATGCGCTGAAGTCTATCGGTGGCACGGAGTCCGCATCACGCGGCGTGCCACGTTCACGCCAGCGAGTGACCCAACGGTCGAATGAGCTCGGCCCTGTGACAAGTCGCCGTTCGTACGCGGCGATTGCCTTGCCAATGTTCGCGATGGCGGTCTCGCCCGCAAGACCATCCGTCGGTGCAGTGGGGAGCGCGCCGAAGATTTGCTCGTACCGCTCGCGGAGGGCGGGTGTTGCGCGCACATGCTCGACCGCCTGGGCGAAGGAACTGCCCATCTCGCGCGGATGCGAAATCGGCCCGTGGCTCTGCCCCCAAAGCGAATCAAAGCGACCATCCCAGTTGAACCATCTCATGTGCGCCGCATCGAGCACCGAAAGCGTGTTCCGCCGACCGCGCTCAAGACCCTGATTCAGTGCGAGCCCATCCGTGAAAGCGCGGTCTGGATCGTGGCACGTGGCGCAAGAAATCTGGCCGTTCACCGACAGTCCCGTATCGAAGAAGAGCAGATGCCCCAGTTGCGCGGCGCGCAGATCATCAGCGACCAGATTGGTTTCGTCCGGTGGCGGAGGACCCGGGTACCCCATTTCATTGACGCGGTCAATCTGCGCCGCACCGAGTTCAACACCCGATGTGCCGCGATCGTTCGGCGCAGGCCGCGTCGGTTCTGTTGCGCCACGCTCGCCTCCCTTGCAGCAGGTCAGCAGCATGAGGAACACGAGTGGCGCCACGCGCATCAATACATGCCGATGTCCCACTGTGCCCTTTCGATGGTCTCGCCATCATCGATGTCCACGTCCACTTCCCAGCGCCCTGACATGTGGAAGAGCATGCCCTCGCTCGCGGCACCACCGCCCTCGAGCATCAATATGGTTGGAGCGACATTCATCCCATGCACATGGTCGGGCATCTGCGCATCCACGAGTACGGCGCGAACGGGGCGCTTGGGTTCAAGCAGCGACTCGATGCGGAGTTCAATGGTGAACCGTTTCCGTACTTCGGGAAGGACCAACTGTTTCGTCCCCATCATCACTCGCCACTGCACCCGCCATGATCCATCGTTGCTGACGACACTGCCCCACTCCTCAGCTTTCTGCGTCGGGGCGCTCGGCGCAGCCATCACCGAAGCCGCGAGCACTGCGGCAGGCAGCATCCATCTCGCATGCCAGTTCACTGCTCACCCCCTTTGCCCTGCGGCAGCGGCGCGGCACTTGTGGGCGAAGGCGTTCGCCGCTTCACTTTCAGCACTTCGTCCGCGGTCCGTGCGCGCGTGTAGGTTCTGCCGAGACTGAAGGTCATCTCCCATTCACCTGCTTCGCCGTAACGCTGTGCGCGGTGATTGCCGGAATCCACAACGATGGCGCGCCCCTGCGAATCTGGGACAGCGGCACTCGGCAGCCACAACTGACCATCGGCAACGCCGCGCGTTCCCACGCGCCGAATGATCCCTCCCGAACCGATCCATACCACTTGATCACCCACGCTGTCCGCGACGAGCCACTCCCCGTCTGCGAGAGGCGCCACCGACCGCGCATCCCGAAGTTCTTTCAGTGGCAGGACGCCTCGCGACTGCCACGCCTTCTCCGTGCGTTCAAAGAAACAGAGCATGGCCGGACGATCGAGCAGCACAGCAACTCGACCATCACTTCCCACCGCGAGACCGGTGGGCTGAGCCGTAGTGTCTGGAAGCGCGATCGGCAGGCTTTCCACCGTGCGCAGCGAGGGATCAAGTCGCACGAGATGTGGACCAGGCTGCGCGAGAGCGAGTGCTTCGCCACTCACTCCGCGCGCGAGCGCAACCACCATGCAGTTCGGTCCACTTCCAAGCCGGTCGTACGGGCGAGTCTTCACAAGTTTCGCCATGAACGGTTCAAAGATGATCTCCTTCGGTCGCTCCGTCAGTTCCCACAGCGCGAGGCGGCGCAGACCACCATCGGCAAGCAGCACGCGGCGCCCGCGGTCATCCATCCACAGTGCATCGATGCGTCCGGTCTCGTGCGGCTTCGCGCCGCTTGCGGACATGTTGCTGACATGGCGAGGCGTACCGCCGAGCATGTCAAAGATCACCACCGTGCCGGACTCCGGATCATGCAGCGCCAGTCGGTCTCCGCCCAGTGCGGCGGCCCCGCCAAAGTGGCTCTGCACGCCGTCGAGATTCGGCAGTTCCAGTCGCATGTCGGCCGGCTCCGATCCAAATCCAGGGACAAAGGCCTGTACACGCCGCTCAAAGGGCTCGCAGACAACGGCGAGCGGCCCCGTGGAATCACCGCGCTGCACTGATTCCGTCACGCTGACTGCACGCGGATAATGCACCGCTCCGTTGCCGTCACGCGGGCGGATCGCGTGCTGTCCATACGCCAATCGACCCTGCCCCTTCGCATCTTGCCGGCAGATGCGGTGATTGAATGTGTCTGCAGTGAAGACCCACTCACCCGCTGCAGCGACACCGCTCGGACCTCGAAAGAGTCCGGGGAACGGTCCGCGTCCTCCCCACGATGCTGTTCGGCGTGCATTGTCCGCGCCCGTGCCGAGATCGATGACGAACACACGGTCCTGCTCCGCCGCGGAGACGACCAGTTCACCGTTGGGGCGAAACGCAACCGCCGTTGGCACACAGACTGCGCCATCCACGTTGAACAGTTCGCGAGGAAGCCTCCCAAACGGCTGCCCGCTCGGCAGCACGATGTGAACACCCCCATCGGCACGGTCCACGATGGCAATGCGGCCGCCGCCACTTGGCGAGGGATCCACCGCGACTACTCCTGGGATGGCGATCGGCGACTGCGCTTCGAGTACTCCAACACGCGTGCCGTCCTTCGCCAGACGAAAGATGCGCCGCGCGCGAGCATCACTCACCAGGAGCGTTCCACCTGCTTCCACTGCGATACCGGCAGGCTCGATGAGTGCCTCGTTGCCCGCTGCGGCAACGCGCCAGCGCACACTGCCGTCGCGCGCGCTGAGCGACACGACTTCACCCGATGAGTCGGCGACAACGACCTGCCCCGTGGGATCGATCGCGCACGCCACGGGCGACTCGACCACGACAGCCTCCCATGCAGGCGTCCCTGCGAGCGCTGCGCTCGATGGAACGGCCTGACCAAGACTCGCTGCGAGGATGCAGAGTGCGATCGCCATGACGGGCGCCACAGTCTAGGTTGCAAGCAGAGTCCCACCCACACCGCCACACATTTCATCCGCTGACTACGCTGCCCAACATGCACAGCGTGCATCCCCTTTGGCCACTTGGAAGCCTGCCGTTTGTGCTGCTGCTGCTTGCCATCGCGGTGCTGCCGCTGATCCCGCGCGCTGCGCACTGGTGGCATGCCAACTCAAACAAGTTGATCGTGGCAGCCGCATGCGGGGTTGCCACGCTGCTGTTCATCGCAGGCACGGACTCGGTGGGTGCCGCTTGGCACGCGCTGGAGCACACGCTGCTCGCCGAGTATGTCCCGTTCATCATCCTGCTTGGATCGCTGTATGTCGTGGCAGGCGGCATCGTCATTCGCGGCGACCTTGCCGCAACACCCGCCACCAACACGAGCATCCTGCTTGTGGGCACACTGCTCGCAAGCATCATGGGAACCACCGGCGCAAGTGTGCTGCTGATTCGACTGCTGCTGGCGACCAATCAGCAGCGCACGCGGGTCGTTCATACGGTTGTCTTCTTCATTTTTCTGGTGTCAAACATTGGCGGACTCTTGCTGCCCATTGGTGATCCGCCGCTGTTCCTCGGCTATCTGCGCGGTGTGCCCTTCTTCTGGACGCTGCACATGTGGAAACCGTTCCTGTTCGTCTCTGGAAGCGTCCTCGCGATCTACTGGGTCGTGGATTCGTGGATGTTTCGCCGTGAACCCGCAGCGGCCCGCGCCGCCGAATCCGTGACGCGGCGGCGCGTTCATCTTTCGGGGTCCATGAATCTGCTTTGGCTTGTGGGCATCCTTGCTGCGGTGATCGTGCTGATTCCAGGACGAGTCCTTCCCGGCACTTCGTGGACCGTGCCGAACTTCGCACGCGAGGCAGTCATGGTGGCGTGTGCAGTCCTGAGTCTCGTCACCACGCGCGCCGAACTTCGCCGTGTCAACAGTTTCACGTGGGGACCGATCCTGGAGGTTGCCGTGCTGTTCATCGGCATCTTCGTCGCGATGCAGGTGCCTCTTGGCGTCCTGCAGCAGCGCGGAGGCGAACTCGGGCTGTCCTCGCCCAACGGCTACTTCTGGGCGTCAGGCATCTTGTCGAGTTTCCTCGATAACGCACCGACCTATCTTGTGTTCCTCACAACGGCGATCACGCAGCCCGTGCCAAGTGGCAGTGTGTCCATCGTGCTCGTCGATGGATCGGTCGTGGCGGAACCCCTGCTTGCCGCGGTGTCGCTCGGCGCCGTGTTCATGGGAGCAAACACCTACATCGGCAACGGACCAAACTTCATGGTGAAGGCGATCGCCGAGGAACGCGGTGTGCGCATGCCCACATTCTTTGGCTACATGGCGTGGGCTGCGGCGATCCTGATCCCCGTCTTCATCGCCACGAGCCTGCTCTTCCTGCGCTGACAATGAGCCGCGACTCGCGCACTGCCCCGCGCGGGCCTTCGCGTTACGAATCGCGCTTCATCATGCCGTAGATGACGCTCTGCACGACGACCGACTCGCCCACGAGTCGTCCAACTCGCTCACCCGCCTCGCGTACTGATCGGATCTTGCCTTCATCGAACTCCTGCTCAAAATCGTTCAGCGAGTTCTCGATCCCGAGCATCATTGACGCGATGACAGCCCACTCATGTCGCGTATCAGGCCAATACTCATTGGTTCGAAGCGCATCGACAGGCACATTGAACTTCCACCCGTCATCTGTCTCGACCAGCGTGAGCGCCCCGCCAAACACGGGCTCGTCGTCAATACTGATGGCGGCGGTGCCGTCACCGAGGTCTTCCACCTTCATCCGCTCGCGCTGCTCCGTGATGAAACCAAATGGATCGCCGAGCACTCGCTGCGCCAGCGCACGGAAGTCGAAGCCGCTGCGCGCGGCCGAGTCTCCAGCGACATTCGCTTCCTGCAGCAGTTCCTTCGGGAAACGCTCCTTCACCTTCTTCGAAACCCGCCAGAGCTGTGCGATCATGTCGCCCGCCTTCCCCTTCACCTCGGCAATCGCGCTTGCCTCCGTGACGCCGTCGTCAAAGGTGACGTCGCGCGCCTTGATCTCGATGAGCGTCGGCAGCATCTCGGGGTGACCGTCCTCGAGCATCTTCTGCACCGCCTCGATGGCAGCCTCTGGAGTGCTGGTGTCATACGCGGGCTTGCTGCAGCCAAGTGCCGCGAGCGGCAGCAGCAGCGTGGCAAGGACGGCCCGAACAGGACTTGTGAGAACGGAGAGGTTCACCGCGCTAATCTTACGCAGTAGGCATGAGCGAAATGCAAGTCATGATCAATGGTTCGGCGCAGCACTTGCCCGAACGCTGCTCTGTTGCGCAGGCGCTTGCCGTGCTGCGACCGGCTGGGCAGCCCTGTGCGGTGGAAGTGAACGGCACGCTTGTGCGGCACCGCGAGCGCGAGGGCGTTCTGCTGCAGCCTGGTGACCGCGTCGAAATCGTCACGCTCGTGGGTGGAGGCTGAAGCCGTGGAAGGCCTGCGTGTCGGATCCTTCACGCTTCGCAGCCGACTGGTCGTTGGCACGGGCAAGTACCCAGACTTTGAGACGATGAACCGCGCGATCGAGGCGGCGGGCGCCGATGTCGTCACGGTCGCGGTACGGCGCGAGCGGTTGATCGATGCGCAGGGGCGCTCGCTGCTCGATGCGCTCGATCTTTCGCGAGTCACGATCCTTCCGAATACCGCAGGATGTTTCAGCGCGGAAGATGCGGTGCGCGTTTCGCGGCTTGGGCGAGACATTCTCGAGCAGTGTGGGAACGCGGGCGCACGCTGGGTGAAACTGGAGGTGCTCGGGGATCGTCGCACGCTGCTTCCCGATCCCGTGGGCACGCTTGAGGCGTGCCGCGAATTGGTGCGCGATGGATTCGAGGTGCTGTGCTACACCAGCGATGACCCGATCATGGCTGTGCGCCTGCGTGAGGCAGGCGCAGCGAGCGTGATGCCCGCGGGCAGCCCCATCGGATCAGGCCGTGGCATCGCGAACCCATCGGCCATCTCCATCATCTTGGAGATGCTGAAGGATCCAGAGGCGGGCGGCGATCCGGACTACCCCGTCATTGTCGATGCAGGCGTTGGAACGCCAAGCGATGTAACGCTTGCGATGGAACTTGGCGCGGATGGAGTACTGCTGAACACGGGGATTGCCCACGCGCGCGATCCCGTGGCGATGGCGCACGCCATGCGGCTCGCGTGCGAGAGTGGATTCGTCGGGCTGCGTGCGGGACGCATCCCCCGCCGCCGCTACGCAACGGCGTCGAGCCCATGGGAAGGCGTGATCACGCACATTCCAGGCGAGTAACGGCTCGCTTCGGCATCACGCTGCTGGCATCGCAAGAAAGTTCGCCAACAACTTCGGTCCGTCGGTTGTCAGAAAACTCTCTGGGTGGAACTGCACTCCCTCCATCGCAGCGGCGCCGGCGGGCGCTCGCCAGCGAAGCCCCATCACCTCGCCGCGGTCGGTCCATGCAGAGACTTCGAAGTCGCTGCCAACGGTCGAACGCTCGACCACCAGCGAGTGATAGCGCGTGGCGATGAACGGTTCAGGAAGCCCTGCAAAGAGACCACGGCGATCGTGGTGGATCTCAGAAGTCTTGCCGTGCATCGGCTGATCGTTGCGGCGCACCACCATGCCATGCGCATCACCGATGGTCTGGTGACCAAGGCACACACCAAGAATCGGTACTGCACCGCGCAGCGCGCGTAGTACTGGCGCACACGCCCCGCTCTCGCGCGGCGTGCATGGACCTGGCGAGAGCACCAACCACCGCGGCTTCATGGCGCGCGCAGCGGCCGCATCGATGGCATCGTTGCGCACCACGCGGACATCGATGCTGCGGTCGAGCGTGCTGAATGCCTGCACAAGATTCCATGTGAAGGAGTCGTAGTTGTCGATCAGCAGCAGCACGGCCATTGCCGAAGCGTAACGCTTCGCCGCAAAGGCGCGGGGCAAGACGGCGCTGCCCCTCCATGCGCACGCGTCCAAGCGGCGGAAATGAAAACCCCGCCGTTGCGGGCGGGGCGAGTGGAGTGGATGAGGATCGAACTCACAACCTCTTGAATGCGATTCAAGCGCTCTCCCAATTGAGCTACCACCCCAAATCAGGAGGAGCGAGAGTGTAGCGCAAAGCGGCGCGCTTCACCCACACGCAGCCGCCGCGCATGAGAGTGCGGCCGCTCGTTCGTCGCGGCTGTACGCTTTCCAACCGTGCAGCAGGCGAAGCAGAAGGTGGAGAACGATGGCGGCAGCACCGCGCCGAGTGCTGCTGGATCACCGTCTGTTCCGTCTGCACCATCGCGCGATACGCCGGCGATGCGGCAGTACGAACGCTTCAAGCGTGAACACCCAGGCTGCATGCTCTTCTTTCGCCTTGGCGACTTCTACGAGATGTTCGACGACGATGCCGTGCGGGCTCACCGCATCCTCGGCATCACGCTGACGCAGCGCACGGCAGGTATTCCGATGGCAGGCGTCCCCTTCCATTCTGCGGAGGGTTATCTGCGCCGACTTGTGGAGCATGGCGAGCGAGTCGCCGTGTGCGAGCAGATCCAGGATCCAAAGGATGCCAAGGGTGTGGTCGAGCGCGCGGTTGTTCGCGTGGTCACGCCAGGAACACGCGTGGACGACTCGCTGCTTGATGCCGCTGCGCGAAATGCGGTGGCGGCGGCAGTCGTGATGGGTTCGCGCGCAGCGATCGCCGTTGCCGAACTCTCGACAGGTCACTTTGATACGGTCGCGTGTGACGCGTCGGATGTCGGCGATGAACTTGCTCGGTTGGGCATCAGCGAACTGGTCGTTGCCGATGCGGCGCAGGGACCGACCGGGCTGCTGGCCGATCTTGCACGACCGATCCGTGCGGCTGTCACTGTCCGTCCGCCCTGGACCCTTGCGCGCGAGGAGGCAGATGCGTGCCTGCGAAGGCACTTCGGCGTTCACTCGACTGCCGCGTGGGGACTCGATGATGCGAGCGTGTGCGCGGCGGGCGGGCTTCTGGCGTACTTGCTCGAGACGCAGTCCGGTCTTGCAGTCGATGGTGCGGCAGGAACCTCGGCGGGCGTTCGGTCGCTTGCCCATCTGCGACCGCCACACGCGGTAAACCGTGCGCAGTCGGTCGTGCTCGATGCGTGGACACTGCGCGCACTCGAAGTGGAACGCACCGCGCTGAGTGGTTCGGCGGATGGTTCGCTTCTGTCGGTCTTCACGGGAGCGCGCACGCCGATGGGTCGGCGGCTGCTGCGCGACTGGCTCTGCTTTCCGCTTCGCGACCGAAGCGCGATCGAGGGGCGGCTCGCTGCGGTATCGGTGCTCGTTCAGGACGGCGCGCTCCGCGAGGCGCTCGCCGGCGTCCTCGGTCGCGTGCAGGATGTCGCGCGCATCCACGGTCGCGTGGCCATGCGCCGCGCGACACCGCGCGATGTCGTGGCGCTCGGACGCAGCGTTGCCGCGGCAACAAGCACCTCGGAACTGCTCGAAGGCACTCCCCCGCTTGCCGCGTGGCACCGCCGACTGCAGTCGATGGCTGGTCCGCTGACTGCGCTCGGCGCACACCTCGTGGCGGCGTGTGTGGAGGACCCGCCCGCGCATCTGCGCGAGGGCGGACTCTTCCGCGACGGGTTCGACAGCGATCTCGACGCGGCTCGTTCGCTCCAGCGCGATGCGGGCGAATGGCTCGCGCGTTACCAAGCGCAGCTGATCGCAGAGACGGGGATCGAGAGCCTCAAGACGGGCTACAACCGCGTCTTCGGCTACTACATCGAACTCACGCAGTCGCAGGCGGCGCGTGCCCCCGCCACATTCACGCGCAAGCAGACGCTTCGCAATGCGGAGCGGTACATCACTCCCGAACTCAAGGGATTCGAGGAGCGCGTGCTGACTGCCGAGGCGCGGGCTCTGGAGCGCGAGCGCCAACTCTTCGAGCAGTTGCTCGAGGAAGTCGCATCGCATGCCGAGGGACTTGCCGCGTATGCGCAGTGCATGGGCGAACTGGATGTCATCAGCTGTTTCGCGCAGACCGCCGTCCGGCAGCGACTCGTGCGTCCGAACATTGCCGATGAACCCCTGCTCACCGTGCGCGGCGGCAGGCACATGGTGCTCGATCAAACGCTCGGCGCGTCGTTCGTGCCGAACGACTGCATGCTTGGCGCGAATACGGAGGACGGCGGCAACCGGTCTCGTCACACGCTTGCGCTTGTAACGGGTCCGAACATGGCGGGCAAGTCGACCTTCATCCGTCAAAATGCGATCATCGCACTGCTCGCACTCGCAGGCAGTTTCGTACCAGCCGATGACGCAGCGGTTGGACTCTGCGACCGCATCTTCGCACGCATCGGCGCTGGCGATGAGCTGCATAGCGGGCGTTCCACCTTCATGGTGGAGATGACCGAGACGGCGAACATTCTCCACCATGCGACGCGCAGCAGCCTGGTGATTCTCGATGAAATCGGGCGTGGAACCAGCACACTCGATGGACTCAGCCTCGCATGGGCGATCACAGAATGCCTGGCGGACCGCGGGGTTCGAACGCTCTTCGCCACGCACTACCACGAACTCACTGCGCTTGCGGATGAGATGCCGTCGATCGGCAACTTGCAGGTCGTTGTGCGAGAGTGGAAGGACGAGGTGATCTTCCTCCACCGCATCGAACCTGGGCGCGCCGACCGCTCCTACGGCATTCACGTTGCGAAGCTTGCGGGCGTTCCATTGGCTGTTGTCGAGCGCGCCCGACGCATTCTGGAAACGCTCGCGGTGCACACGCAAGTCGCTCCGCCGTCGAGCGCGGCGCGCGACGCGCAGCCTGGCCTTTTCGATTCGCATGCATCGCGCACGCCAAGCGCAACAGACGCAGCAGGTGCAGCAAGCGCGGGAAGCGCCACGCACCAAGCGGTGATCGACGAGATGCGTGCGCTGCAGATCGAATCGCTATCGCCCATGGAAGCGTTCGACCTGCTGCGCCGATGGCGTCAGGATTTGGAACGCCGCAGCTGATTTACTCGCCGCCGACTGCGGCGAGCATCTGCGCCAGATCGTGCGCGTCGACCACGCCGCTTCGGTCGAGATCCGCAAGGACCTCTTCGCCCGCCCGCCACGCGTCCATGAAGAGCGCGAAGTCTGCGCCGTCCACCTCGCCGTCGAGGTTCATGTCGCCTCGGTAGAGTGCGCAGACCGCTGGTCCACGCGAAACGGTACGGGCCTCAACACCGCACGAAGCCGGCAGAAGTTCTTCATCCACTGGATTCAAAAGATCCGCGAGGCGACACTCTTGCGCGGGTGTCCAAGCACCTTCTGCTATGGAATCTGAAGAATCATGCTCCGAAGGGGACAAGCGCCGCAGCACAGTCAGTCGATCATGGAGGCGTGCCAAGAGCAGTTCGCAGGTTAGGGCTTCTCGCTCCCCATCACCCTTGGGAGCACGCACACATGCGCCGCCCGTCTGCATCGCGCCATCACCGCGCAAAGGGCTCTGCCCATCCACCGCACCGAGTCCACCATCACCGAAGCCACGCGGCTCGTTCGAAGACTTGGCGTCTGCGTGTCCTGCTCCACCTCCATTGCCACGGCCAACTCCATCGAAAGAACCACCAGCGCTTGAAGTTCCATCTCCTTCCGTGAAGGGACGTGTACCGAAATCAGCCGAGGGCAGTGTCGCTACCGTTTGTGCAGGACTGCTGCCGATGAGGGTGTAGAGACCGCGCACCTCATAGAGGTAAGTGACGCCAAGCACACCCGTGACATCATCGAACTGCACGGTTGTCGCTGGGAGGGATGAAGCAAGCACCACCGGTGATTGCGACTCGAAAGTTCGACGAACCTCGATCCCTGTGAGTGCGGGTGTTCCCACCGGCGCAGCGGTCCATGTCACACGCACGCGAATCGGATCGAAGTCGGATGCTTCGGCGCCGCTCGGTCCCAGCCGATTTCGGTAGCCAGGATCCGAGGCGCTTGGTGCGCTCAGCGCACCACTTGCGCTGCCAACGGCACGAATGGAGTATTGCCCAAGCGTCCCAATTGCGGCCGTTGAGTCTGTGAAGGTGGTACCCACTACTGCGGGAGCGATCACCGTCGTCCCACGGCGCACTTGGTAGGACACCGCGCCAGCCACAGGCGACCATGTCACATCCACACCCGAAAGAGTCAGTCCATCAGAAGCCGACACGCCTTGCGGTGCAGTCATCTGGCGGAAGCCCACATCTTCAGCACTGTTGACGGATGGTCCGGCATTTGTGAGCGTTCGAAGCGCATAGCGATAGTTTCTGCCGGGTACGGCGCTGGCATCGTCGTACGCGGAGATGGTGCCCACGGAACCAATGACGACCAACGGTGCCCCGTCCTCCGCCCGCAGCACATCGAACCCGCTTGATCCAGTCACGCTGCTCCAGATCACGCGGACATGCGCGGATGATGTTCCATCTGATGCCTGTACTGTCGAGGGGGTGGGAACGAGTCGATGCCCGGGTTCAGGTGCAGTCGGCTGGCTCAGCGCGCCGGGAAGGACGCCGATCGTTTGCAGTGTGTAGAGATAAGGCGTCCCAACGACTGCCGTCATGTCCGAGAAAGACAGGGACGCATGACTCGCCGCGAGAACAGTTGGCGGCCCGGGCACCCCTCCATTCACTGCCGCACGCGACACGCGGTACGCGGAGGCTCCAGCGGCGGCGGCCCACGCAACACTGACGCCGGAGGGCACCGTGCCATCGGACGCCGTGACACCTGTCGGGGCGGACATCTGGCACCACCCATTGACAGCAGAACTCGGGGGACCAGATGCTTCTGCGCCATGGGCAATCACTGCGTATGAATAGAGAACTCCCGGCACCGCGGTGAAGTCAATGAACGGCGACTGCACCTGTGTGGTCGTCAGTACAACCGCCGATGATGTGCCCTCCGCACGCAGCACAGAGTGCCGCACCGCGCCAGCGACTGCAATCCAACTGATCTCGACACCATCGGCTCGTGTACCACCTGTTGCCTGCACACCGAGAGGCTCGCCAACTGCTCGGCGACCTGTGTCAAAGCCGCTGATCGGTCCGAGCACACCGGCACCAGGTGGCGTTGCGAGCGGGAGCAATGCCCGTACTGCATAGTCGTAGTTCACACCCGGCACGGCAGTTGCATCAACGAAACTCGGTGTCGGCCCCGAAGACCCGACCTCTGCGAAGGCCTCCGCTGCACGGCGTCGATAGATCTTGTAGCCCAGGGCAGCGCCCGTATCAACGACGACCTGTGCCCAGGTCACACGAACAGCTGTCGTCAGATCGTCAGAGGCGCTCACGGCGGCGGGCGTTCCCGCTGTGGATTGGACGAATCCAATATCGGTGGCACTGATCGGTCCGCCTCCCGCCGGTGCACGCGAACGGATGGCGTACAGATGGGGCACGCCTGGCAACACATCCGCGTCCAAGAATGGCGGACTCGACACGACAGCTCGAATCGCCAGCGCATTGCCTGCCACCGCTCGCAGCACCTCGTACTCGCGCGCCCCCAAAACCGGCACCCATGAAACAGTGATTCCACCGCTCGTGGTGCCATCGCTGGCGTTCACACCGCTCGGCGCGGCAGGGGCACGCCAACCCGTGACCTGCTCACTGAATGCGCCAAAGGCGCCCGAAGAGACGCCGCGGACCCTGTAGGGAGTCAGCTGACCGATCGGGGCAGCCAAATCGTCAAAGCTTGTTGTCCCCGTGATCCCAAGGGACACCGCCGAACCCTCGAAACCCCGCGAGACTTCGTATGCCGTCGCACCGGAAACAGGTGTCCACACGAGGCGAATGCGATCGGTGAAAGTTCCACTCGATGCGCTGACGATAGGCACATCAGCCTGTCCAAGCGGGAGGGCGAAACCAATGTCGGGCGGACTCGCTTGACTTGCGAGCCCCCCACCACGCGCCCTGACTGCGTAGCCATAGATCTGGCTCGGCACGACTGATGCATCAAAGTATTGGAGTACATCGCCCACCGTGGCGATGGTTGTGAACGCCTCACTGCCCACTCGGCGCAGGATGTCGTAACTGGTGGCTCCCGCGGAGGCATTCCATGTGACACGTACGAGCCCTTGCAGCGTGCCGTCGGATGCCTGCACGTTTGTCGGCGGAAGCGGCGACACGGAAAACGACACCGTGAAATCGCTTGAAGCAGGCGCCGCAGCATTGTCTGTGGCACGCAGTTGAAGAGATCGAACGCCAACTCCACTGCCGCCTGGGGTCCACTGCACGCGGAGCGTTGTGAGACTGCCAGGTGTCGACGGCGTGAATGTAAAGCCGAGTGGCTCTAGAAGCGATGCATTGAGGACCTCTACTGTGGTCGTCTGGGTTGCCTCTGGCGGAATGAAGTTCAACGTCGTGTCGAAGGTCTGCCCGACCGTCAGGGTGACGGCGTTCCCCACAGGGAGGTTCGTACAGACCGGCGGAACATTGGGCGCGGTGCCACCAGATCCAAGCGAGAATGTGAGAAACTTTCCATCGAGATAATCGACGCCGTCATTCGCCCCTCCAGGACCGTCATAACTCGCGTTGTTCTGGTTGAAAAGCCCGACTTGAAAGAAGTCGATGCCATTCCCTCGGTTCACACCGACGGTCGCTGGGATTCCGCCAAAGCCGTTCGAGCCGTTGGATGCGCTGCCCGTCGTCCAACACATGTTTTCAAAGCTGAACGCTGCGCGTGTGCCAAGTCCAACAACCTGATTTGTGCCATCCGTCAGAATGATCTGGAAGGTGTTCAGTTTGTCGACTTGCTGGTTGAAGTAGCCGACGTTGTCCCATGTCACAACAAACGTGTCGAGCGTTCCATCGCCATTGGAATCGAGGGACTTGCGCCACACCTTCCCACTCGCAGCGGGTCGCGTATCAACATCTGCCCAGAATGCCGCGATCATCTTTGGACCGCTCGCGGGGAACCCCGTGGATGAGAACTCGCCATTCGGCGCGCCAAATGTCACATTGCCGTTGTTGTTGATGAAGAGTCCCGGGAACGACTCGCCGAAGAAACTGACAGCGAAGGGGAGGGAGATCAGCGATGTCGACCCGTCGTCATTTCCGCTCAGCGCAAGGGTCCAGGTGCCGTCTGTCGCTGAAAACGGATAGAACAGATTTGCACCAACGCCTGAACACTCCGCCGCGATACCGCCCTCATCGCCGCC
>Ga0194119_10001026_pt1 | contig 52016 bp, 56 predicted proteins | sample TA2MahC100mmetaG_FD_148620 | JGI IMG/M metagenome (GOLD analysis project Ga0194119, IMG submission 148620) | Freshwater microbial communities from Lake Tanganyika, Tanzania - TA2015018 Mahale Deep Cast 100m | ecosystem: Environmental > Aquatic > Freshwater > Lake | place: Tanzania: Lake... | reverse complement strand
ATGGTGCAGATGGCAACCTCGGGGCTTGTCCAGATAACATGTCTTTCTCGATTCGAGGTAGTTAAAAATGCTGTTACCTCGTTACAGGATAACTTTTTCTCTTGACAAGGTGCCTTTTAATGGGTGCAAAAAATTGAACCAGACGGACATGGGTGAACTGTTCGGAAAGGGTTCGACCTCCCTGCGCTAAGCCGCTTCCGCAAAGGCAGGGGCGAACCTTCGATCGGATATATCTAACCCATGTTGGAATTCACCTTGGGTGAAGTTCGAGCATTCCTCTAAAACATCCAATGAACCGCCATTCGAAGTCTCGCTTTTGACGGGATTTATCCATGGCCGTTTATGCAACTGCAAGGATTATTTTAACTCCATGATAGGGCCGAAAAAACCGATGCTTTTATGCTGTTCTGCGCTGAGAAAGACCTGCAGATAGAGTCCGTTGCACACAGAAGGAACATGAATGACCCGGACTACTTCATTATTACCTATGGCTTCTGGGGCGATCTCCCCCAGCAGGTTGAGAGACCTGAGCAGGAACTCCTCATTAAAAACGGATTCCGGATCATCCGGGTAGAGGGGCACAATCCCGATATCGGCCTCAACCAGGTCCTGGAAGAAATGGGTTCCGTAAGAAACCTCCGGTGTGGAACCGTTCCTGGCAAAGGCGATCTCCACCAGCAGCTTGGTTTTATTGATACTGGAGTAAGTGACCCTGACCCCAAGGTTGATATCGTTGCTTCCCCACCGTCCAGGCCCCATCAGGGCAAACCGCTTCTCTGCAAGATGCTTGTTCAACAGATTGACGAGGGTGGCAACCTTCATCTTCCGTTCATAGGTGGGCAACAGGTCATAAGCCTTCGGATTCACATAGACGATATACTCCAGGTTAGGAACGATGCTATTGGAGAGGGCCGTCTGTGTTGTAAACAGGATCTTTTCCGGACTGACCGCTTCCGGCAATTCCACAATTTCCCTCTCCTTACGAATGGAAAGGGATCGGCACTGGAGGAGAAAAAATTTATTATCATTCCATGCGAACTCAATATCCACAGGCCTTCCATAAGCTGCTTCAATTCTGGAGAGAATCTTCCTGGCGAGCCGAACGAAATGACTCTTGTTTAAAAAATTATCGAAAGTGATACAGAGTTCTTCTCCCTTAAGATCTTGGGTCTTGAATAGAGGAGGAGAGAGATGATCGTCTTTTTGAATCGAGACCGCATAAAATAGATCAGGATGGTCAACTTGAGAAGCCAGGGTTCTGAAATCAACCGTTTCCAATATTCCTTTTTTCAGATTGAGGACATCCACCTGCCTCTGAGAATACTTTTTGATCTGGTCTCCTGTCACCTCTGGCCGGAGTTGGGGATGGCTCAAGGGAATCATTCTCGGATAATCAGAACCCACACGGTCAACCGCTCGGGTTCCAAGACCTAAGACCAGCCTCACCAACCCTTCCTCCTTCCTGATCTTGGGATTCCAGGTGTGGACATTCCGCGAGAACATCACCCCTCCGATAAAGGGCAAAAAGTAGTCCCCAAATTGTCTTCCCACAACTTTTTGAACCATCATGGCCATTCTCTCATCATAGTCCAAAAGCCCGTGATCTCTCCGGTAAAGGATGGGATCGGGCCCGAAGATGCTGGCGAACACCTTTTTAAGACCCATGATGAAATGGTTCAAACGGGTTTCAATATCTCCCTGGTTCGTCAGAAAGAGGGAGAGATATTTGCCTGAGAAGGCCAGGCCGAAATTATCCTCAAGCATGCTCGAAGATCGAATGATGATCGGATGTTCACCAATCTCTGTCAGGATCTTCCGAAAATCTTCAACTACCTCAGGAGCGAAGTTGGCAAACCTGAACCTTTCTTCAATCCTTGAAAATTCTTTCTCAATCGCTTCACGATCCTTATATTTGAAGGTATGAAAGAGATAGAGATTGTTACGGTCTAGAAACTCTGAAAAAACGCCCGAATTCAAATACCAAGTCTCCGGAACCCGGACATACTCCTCGAGCTCCGGATCTTTCTCCTCCAATAACGGCAGGAGGATCTTATGAGCCAAAATCATACCCGCGGCTTTCCCTCCCAGTTTACCGGGCCTCTTCCGGCTCCAACGGGTGTGCTGAAGGAGGTCTTGAAAGTCACGCATAGTAATATGATTCTTAGCAAGACTGATGAACGGAAGCTGACTTGAGATAAACCGGGTGATCAGGGCAACACGGATTCCTTCGGCTTCCTCTCTTGAAATATAGACCTCTCCTTTTGGAATTTCGCAGAACTCCTGTAGAGCATTGAAAATTTCGACGGAGCTGGCTTGGTCCAGGTTGACAATCTTGCTCAGCGTCTGTGCCCTATCCCTTTTACGGGCAAGGTTGATATAGTTTTCTATCTCGGAGGGAGTCAGGTGGGTTGCAAAGTAATAGTCAATCAGGGTCTCCAGATAATCCTGACGGTTGGCCTCAGTATCCGGTAGCCCATCCTTCTTCAACTCCTCCACGGACTGTTCGTAAAGCCTGCTCCGCGTGACGATCCCCTTCTTTTCCAGGATGTCCATAAAGGTGCTGCGGATCAATCCGAGGAGATGGGGATACTGATTGATCTTTTTATAGAGGCGGTATGTTTTGAGAAGATCCAAACGACTTCTCCTATTTAATCTCTCCTAAAAATTCACAGAGCATTCCTGCGGTCTTTTCGACGATGGCAGTACATTTTTCTCGACCACCGGTCTCCGCCCACTTCTTATTCTCCTCCGGATCATCCAGATGAAGACCGATCAGGTCATAGCAGTTTCTGCTCCCGAACTCTTTTTCGAACTTTTCCCAGAACTGCTGACATTTCTCATAAACCATTAAAAGGGTTTTCCGGTCTTTTGGATCGGTTCTCCCCATCTTCATCCCGATGGCCATGATGGCAGCAGTGAAGGCTCCGCAGAGCGAGCCTTTCCGGCCAACTCCTCCGCCGAATCCCGAAGCCAATCTGGGGAGCAGGGAATCTTCAAAACCTAAATAATCCTTGAAACTCAAGGAGACGGACTCCGCTCAATTGTATCCCTGATCAAAATAGCCTTTTGCTTTCTCCGAAACCGATTTTGCATCATCCATCCTTCTATTTCCTCCTTTCTTTTAACGACCGGCGACATCAATGAATCTATCATGTTAGAATGGAAAAATCCATAGTTTCCGTTGAAGGGTGAGCAAAAATAGGCTATACCATTAATCAATGGAAACATGGCGACTCTTAGATACCGGTGCCCGTTCGGCCGCTGAAAATATGGCCCTCGATGAGGTGCTCCTCGAACAGAAGGCCTGCGAAAAGACCCCGCATACGCTCCGGTTTCTCCAGTTCTCCAATCCATCTGTCCTGGTGGGCCATCATCAATCTGTTGAAGAAGAGGTGAGGCTTTCGTACTGCCAGGAGAAAAAGATTGAGATCAACCGGAGGCTCACCGGAGGAGGGTCCATCTACTGGGGAAGGGCAGAACTGGGCTGGGAGATCTATATTTCAAAAACAGATTCTCGAATCCCTTCGAGGATCGAAGATCTCTATCGGAAGATGGGAGAAGCCTCAGCCAATGGGCTTCAACGCCTTGGTCTTAGGGCTTATTTCCGTCCAAGAAACGATGTGGAGGTCAGCGGCCGCAAGATCTCCGGAACAGGCGGAACCGAACTCTCTGGTGCCATTCTCTTTCAGGGAACACTCCTGGTTGATTTCGATGTGGATGAAATGCTCAGGGCATTGAGAATTCCAACTGAAAAACTACAGGATAAGGAGATCGATTCAGTCAAAGAGAGGGTCACCTGCTTGAGATGGGAATTGGGACGCAAACCCTCATTGGCGACTATCAAAGATTCTCTGATCAAAGGTTTCGGAGAAGCCTTCGGCATTACCTTCAACCCTCAACCTTTAACCACTGAAGAGGAAAATCTGCTAAGAATTAAGCTTCCTTATTTCTCTTCTTCAGACTATATCTTTAAGGTGAGAGAGGCCCTGCCAAGAAGAAAGACCCTTACCTCCATTCTCAAAGCCCCGGGCGGATTGATACGCATCTCCATGGCCATTGATACAAAAACGCAGGTGATCAACCAGATTTTGATCACCGGAGATTTTTTTGCCTACCCCAAGAGAGCAATCTTCGATCTCGAAAGTCTTCTCAAGAATTCACGGGCTACTCCTGATAACCTTGACACCATCATCCAGACCTTTTTTGCTAAAACAAAACCCCGGATTCCGGGAGTGAAAGAGGTTCACTTCACGCAGGCCATTCTCGAAGCCATACAAAAGATGGATCTCCTTCCCCATGGATTTGATGAAGAAGAAACCCACCATCTCTTTCCTGTATCAAAGCCCTTTGCAGAAGTGAAAAAACCCGAAGTCCTCCTCCTTCCCTACTGTGCCAAGGAAATAGACTGTGACTTCAGATACCAGAAAGGGTGTGAAGAATGCGGCCGGTGTTCCATTGGAGATGCAGTTCAGATGGCCAGATCTTTTAATATGGATTATCTGACCATCCAGAATTATGAAGACCTCGAATCAACCCTCTATCAGGTCAAGGGTTCGGGAGCAAGAGCCTTTATTGGCTCATGTTGCGAACCATTTTATGGGAAACACCGTCCTGACTTTGAAAGGATCGGACTTCCGGGTATTTTGGTAGATGTGGAGAGAAGCACCTGTTATGACTTGAATCAAGTGAAAGAGGCCCACTTCGGAAGGTTTGAGAATCAGACCCATCTCAACCTCACACTCCTCAGAAGGATATTAGAGTATGTCCACAGCTGAGTTATTCTTCTCCGGATCGTATGATATCCTGGTGATCGGAGCCGGTCCTGCCGGATCAAGTGCAGCCCGGGCCGCTGCCCGGATGGGATGCAAGGTCCTTCTCATTGAGAAGAACCAGCGCATCGGTGTTCCAGTTCAGTGTGCCGAACTGGTGTCCAAATGGGTTTCCCACCACGCCTCTTTCACCTCCGGATCAATCATTCAATCCATTGAAACGATGAGCATTCATCTTCCCAATGGAACAAGGTATGAGATGAAAAGTCCGGGGTATATGCTCGATCGCTCCCTCTTCGATAAGGAACTCGCCACCTCTGCCATTTTATCAGGGGCTGAGGTCCTTACAGGAGCCAAGGCTCTTGAGACTTCATCCGAAGGTGTTCTCATCGAGCAAGGGTCTAAAAAAGAATGGATAGGAGCGAAGGTGATCATTGGCGCCGATGGGGTTCATTCAACGATTGCCAAATGGACCAAGCAGCCTTCAACAAAGGTGATGGTGGCCCTCCAGTACGAGGTCGCCCTCTTTGAGCCTCAGTCTCATGCCGATATCTATTTTCATCCGGATTACGAAGGGGGATATGCCTGGTTTTTCCCGAAAGGCAGAACCGCCAATGTGGGTATGGGCCTTCTCCCTTTGAAAACCTCCATGCTTCCGGAATTGCTCAACCGTTTCTTAACACTTCTCAAGGGCTGCGGAAAATTGCCAAGAATTGAAGTCGTCTCAAAGACCGGCGGCTCCATCCCTTGTGAGCCCAGGCAGCAGACTGTCTTCGGAAACACCATGCTGGTAGGAGATGCAGCAGGTCATGCTCATCCCATCACAGGCGCAGGCATTCTCAATGCTGTCCTGGCAGGAGAAATCGCAGGGAGAATTGGAGCGGAAGCAATCAGAAGAGGAGACCTTCGTTACCTTGAGAATTACGAATCGGAGTGGCGCGAAACCTTTGGAGATCCCCTTCTGTATGGAGCATCTAAAAGAAATTTTCTTGAAGAGCATAGGAATAAATCTGAAATTGATTTTGAAAGATTGATAAAAAAAACCTGGGTCGGTTTTAAAGAGTATTATAAGGATCGAAGAATAACTCCCCCTTGATTTACCTCCTTGTTTAACCCCACCTCACCTCCCCTTAAATTAAGGGGAGGCAGGGAGGGGTTAAGATGTAGCGTCCCGATTTAGTCGGGACGGAAAGGAAAAAATGAAACAGAAAACAAGCCCTGAATATGTCCAGACCAGTCTGGCCGCCTCTCTTACCCTTGGCTTCAAGTCTGGGTCTTTTCATCGGAACGCAAAACTCAAAGGTCTCAATCTTCTCCTTCACTATGAAGAAGGCTGTCTTGGAAAGTGCCATTTCTGCGGGCTCTCGAAAACGAGGCTGGAAGGTTCAAAAGGAAAAACCTTCATCCGTGTGGACTGGCCCCTTTATTCCCTGAAGGAAATCATCGAGAAAACAAAGGGTAAAGAACAGATCCATCGGGTCTGCATCTCTATGATCACCCACCCCAAAGCCCTTGAAGATACGATTTATGTCATCAAAGAATTTAAAGAGAAGACCGATCTCTTCATCAGCGTTCTCATTACGCCAACCCTGATTCGTGACAGAGAGGCACTGATGGCGATGAAACAGGCTGGAGCCGACCGGGTGGGAATTGCCATCGATGCTGCGACCCCTGAACTTTTCGATCGCTTAAGGGGAAAAGGCGTAGAAGGACCCCATCAATGGAACCACTACTGGGATGTGGTCCGTATGTCAGCAGAGGTCTTTGGAGAATTCTATACAGGAATTCATCTCATCGTGGGTCTCGGTGAAACTGAGAAAGAGATGGTTGAAACCATTCAAAAAGGCCAGGACATGGGTGCTTACACCCACCTCTTTTCATTCTTTCCTGAAAAAGGAAGCCCCATGCAAAATCACCCTTCTCCTCCTCTTGACCACTATCGGAGAATTCAGCTTGCCCGCTGGATCATCAATGAAGGGCTGGGTTCAATCTCTCAAATGAAATTTGATGGACAGGGGAAACTGGTCGATTTCGGAACCAATATTACTCCTTTGATCGAGATGGGCGAACCATTTATGACTTCCGGATGCCCGGGAAGGAATGGAAAGGTGGCTTGCAACCGGCCTTATGGAAACGAGCGGCCTTCCGGCCCGATCCGGAACTTCCCCTTCATGCCGGAATCGGAAGATATAGAAGAGATAAAAAGACAATTGGAAATAAAATGACAATAACCAGACACCAATAACCAGATAAATTCCAATAATCAATCACCAAACATTTATATTGGGTTATTGGAATTTGGTTATTGGTTATTATTTGGAGTTTGGAATTTGGTTATTGGAGCTTAACTTATACGCGAATACACCATGATCAACGAATTATTACAAGTCCCAACAAAAGAACTCCAAACTGAGGCTTTTCGTCTTCGGAAGCTCCATTTTGGCAATGAGCTAACCTTCTCCATTCCAGGCACGGTAGCTTATCAGGACGCCACCCTTCCCTCTCACCAAGATCGTTTTGCAGCGATCAGCGTGACCGGAGCTCATTGTGATCTGAAATGCGGCCACTGCGAAGGAAAACTCCTCGAAACAATGATCCCTGCAGAGAATGCTGAGACTTTTTCTCGAACAGTCGATCGGCTCCGCTCACAAGGGGCGTTGGGTATTCTATTAAGCGGTGGAGCAAACCGAAATGGCGAAGTCCCTCTCGATCCATTTATCCCTTCAATCAGGAAGATGAAGGAAATGGATCCCTCTTTTAAAATCATCGTCCACACCGGCCTGATTAAAAGAGAAACTGCAAAAGCTCTGAAGGATGCGGGCGTTGACCAGATTCTGTTAGATATGATCGGCGATGAAAAGACGATTCGTGAGATCTATCACCTGAAGAAGCGGGTTGAAGATTATGAGGAGACACTCTTCATGCTTAAGGAGATGGGCCACAGGCTTGCCCCCCATATCATTATCGGCCATCACTTCGGAGAGATACGGGGAGAATGGCGGGCGCTCGAGATCGTCACCCGGGTCAATGTGGAGACGATCGTCCTGGTCATCCTCAAACCTCTAATGAAAAATAATTTGTTCAAAACTCCAACTCCGGAAGAGACCTCAAAAATTACAGCCGTCACCAGAATTCTTAATCCCGTCACTCCTATTCGGATGGGCTGCATCCGGCCCGCCCACCCCTGGAAGACAGAAATGGAGAAAGGAGCGATCGACTCCGGCGTCAACACCATCGCCTACCCCCTCCAGGGAACGATTGACTACGCCACCTCAATAGGACTTAAAACAGAATTTGTTGAGATGTGTTGCAGTCTGATTTGACCAACTATTCAATCCATGAACAAGAATCGAAGCGTCCCCATTTATTGGGGACGAAATCACGCAAAAATTCCGTCTGCAATAAATGCCGACGCTACATCCATCATCCCCGAAACAACAAAAATCCGGACTAAACTCCTCCGATGGTTCAAACGAAATGAAAGAGATCTTCCCTGGAGAAAAACGAAAGACCCTTACGCCATCTGGGTTTCGGAGATCATGCTCCAGCAGACCCAGGTCGCTACCGTCATTCCCTATTACGAAAAATTTCTGAAAACTTTTCCAACGATTCAATCCTTAGCCCAAGCACACCTATCAAAGGTTTTAAAAGTCTGGGAAGGGTTAGGGTACTATTCGAGAGCGAGAAACCTTCATCAGGCTTCCCGGCTGATTGAAAAACGCTTCAAGGGTAAAATCCCTGATAACCTAAAAGACCTTCTCGATCTCCCTGGCATTGGAAGATACACGGCAGGAGCCATCCTTTCCATTGTGTTTAATAAAACAGTAGCGATCCTTGATGGAAACGTGAAGAGGGTACTTTCCAGACTTTATGCCATATCAGGTAATCCAGCGATAAGTAAGACCGAAGATCTTCTCTGGCATATTTCAGAATCGCTCGTACCCAAAGGCAGAGCCAGTCTCTTTAACCAGGCAATCATGGATCTCGGCGCTATGATTTGCACGCCAAAAGATCCACAATGTCCTAAATGCCCTCTGATTGACCTCTGTAAAGCATATGGCTCGGGAAAACCCGAAAGGTTTCCATCAAAAGCCATGAATAAAAAAATCCCTCATATTGAATCAGTGGCTGCTGTTATCCGAAAGGATAGAAAAGTACTTCTCCGCCAGAGGCCTCTCAGAGGTCTTCTCGGAGGATTATGGGAATTCCCGAACTGGAAAATTCACAGAGAAGAAAGGTTAAGGTTGAGGTTAAGAAAACATATCAAAGATGAATTCGGAATGAATGTAAAAGTGAAGGAATCTGTTGGGACTTTTCAACAAATTTATTCCCACTTCAAGCTTACACTATTTGCTTTTTACTGTGATGGAGTTAAGACAAACAAAAAAGGAAGATGGGTTCCTATTCCCCGGCTACGTCTTCTTCCAATGTCGAGAATAGATAGAAAAATTGCGGATACCATCCAAGAATCTCCACTACAAAACAAATCCTAATCCCCAGTAGAGAGCCATTCCCAGGATTACAGATCCCCAGAGGCTCTTCACTTTCCATGCAAAAAGAAAAACAGGAATGGCAGCGATCAGGTATTGTGGCTGGATTTCTATCTTCCCTCCTCCGTTGGAGAAGAGTATGGGAAAGACAATGGCGCTCAAAATGGAGATGGGGAAATATTCTAATCCTTTTTTCACCTTCTCCGGAAGGACCCGCTGGTTGAAAAATGCCATGGGGAAAAACCTGGGGAAAAACGTTACGAGTGCCATTCCCAAGATGAGTATGAGGATTTCTGGTCTCATTGTTTTCTCATTGATTCAGTTCCACGACTCCCCTCACCTCGGTTGCGAGTCGAAGCGACCTTTCTCTCTCCCCCAAGGGGAGAGGGCGGGGTGAGGGGGGATTTCAGTTTTGAACTTTGAACTTTGGAATTTAGAAACATTCCTATTCCCGAAGCAAGAAGAGCGGTCAGGACGATATACCAGTTTCCGGGTAACGCCCATTTGAAAAAGAGAGAAGATACCCCTGCAATCACCATGATAAGAAGGTGGTGGATCTTTTTGATCTGAAGGAGAAGCAAACAGATAAAAAGGGCTGGCAGAGCAAAAGGGATTCCATACGATTGGTGATCAATCAGCCCTCCGAAGAGTGCCCCAGCCACTGAACCCATTACCCATGCGACATGGGAGGTAATCTGAAGCCCGAAGAGATAGGCAGGTCGATTCTCAATCTTCGAGGTATTCGACATCGCCACAGCAAAAGATTCGTCGGTCAACTCGCCAGAGAGAAGACCAAGAGTTCGAATTCGATTCCGGTTAAAATAGAGAGAGAGGGTTGAACTCATAAGCAAATGACGGAGGTTGATGAAAAAGGTAGCGATTACAATTGGAACCCATGCCATCCCCTTCAAGATCATTTCAATAGCAAGAAACTGGCTTGCTCCCGCATAGACAAAAAAGCTCATCAATCCCACTTCAATTGGAGTGAGGCCTGCCTGCCGGGCCAACACGCCAAAGGCCATGCCCACTGGGATGTACCCTAAAACAATGGGGAGTGCGGCTTTGACTCCTGCCCTGAATTGGTGATTATCCATGGGGATAAAAACTTTCTTTCGTCTTATTGAAATAACCGAACTGGAGCCGGGGAAATTCTTTCTTGAGAATCTCCATCATTTTTGAAAGCCCGATTCCACTGCCTCTTCCCATGGCTTCAAGATAGAAATCCGGATCAATATTCAAATTTCGCATCTGAATGAGATTGAGGTTCGTCTTTCTAATAAGCTTTATCAATCCCTCGATCTCTTCCTCTCTGTCGCTAAACCCCGGAAAGACGAGAAGGTTGATCGACGTATAGATTCCCTTCTCTTTTGCTACGAGTAGAGAATCCACCACTTTCCCAAAGGTATAGCTTCTGGGTTTGTGATAACGGTCATAATATTTCTTGTGCGGACTGTTCAGGGTTATGCGAATACTATTGAGCCCTGCATCGCAAAGCCTTGCCACCCGGTCCGGATAACTGCCATTGGTGTTGAGGTTAATCGTTCCTCGTTCCGTTCTTTCACGGAGTTGACGAATTGATTTTTCAAGGACCTTCCACTGCATCAATGGTTCTCCCTCGCAACCCTGACCGAAGCTGACGATCGCATCTTTCGCTTCTTTTAGATGGGGTAAAGCAACCCCTAAAATTTCGTCCGGAGTGGGTACAAATTTGATTCTCTCCATCGAGGCCGGACAGCACTCTGAAGGCTGAAGCGAAATACAACCAATACACGCCGCGTTACACGAAGGAGAGGTGGGCAGAGGGCACTCCCATCTATGGAAAAAGACGTTCTTTGCCGCAAAACAATGATATTCCATTGCACAGCGTGCAAGCTGCCGAAGGAGCCGATTACTGGATTCCTTCTCAATTGAGAGCGCAACCTTTTTCCTCAGGAGGAGATCGTTTCCGAAATATTTAGGATTCCAATGCGGATTGGGATCAACGACGACCCCGGTTGCCCAGAATTTCCCATCTTTCCACCCCACGGAGCTGTAAGCCCATAATGGAAGTATGCGGGCCTCTGCACTCATCTGAGTTGCTGGAAGGAGGGTCCGGACATAGCCAGGTGGAAGAAAAGCAGCCACCCCTGTGCAACTAACCTCTTTTTTTCCGATTCTTATTTTTTTGAGAGGTTTAAAAGACTCTCCCTCCCATCCAAGGGGTATTCTTCCTGGAAGACTGAACAGTTGACTTCCCCGGGGAAGAGGAACCAGCTCCGAGGGATCAGGAAGGAGGATTCGATCTCCTGATCGTCCGGCTATTTTAAGGTCGGAATGGTCAAAGATCTTGCCTGTAGAATCTGAAAAAATAAGGCTGGGGTATTTAAAACCCATAATCAGGATACGCTATAAACGAAATCTGCGATGGTATAATGGTTTCGAGTATGCCTGATCAGGTGGGATACTTTCTCTCACCTCTCGATTTTCTTAATGAACTTTTCACATTTTTTCTCTTGAGTGCCGCCTTTAACCGATTTGTTTTTCCTCTCTTCTTCATTATTTAATTCCCTCCACTTGATTTATTGCCCGCTTTTATCGTTTAACAGTCAAAAATGACTATTCGACTATGTGACGATCAGACGATGCGACTCATCTACTTAACCAGCCAGATTCCTGACACAATTAAAGCTGTTCCAATGACTCTTGATACACTGAACTCCTCATTGAGGATCAGAACACTGAGAAGTGCGGTGACCAGCGGGTAACAGGCTGCAATAGGAACAATTTGTGAAGTGGCCTCCATTTTTAACGCTGTATAGTAAGTCCACATTCCGAGAAGACCTGCCATCATACCGCTTGCGCCGAAGAGCGCTATGCTTTTACCATCGAGCGACATCAATGCCCTACCCTTACCCAGGAGAAAGGTGAGGATTAAGAGGCTGATGGTTACGATTGTGCTCCGAATGGTAACCCCTACCAAAGGATCCACTTTAGCTAAACCCATCTTTTCAAGGATGGGCGTCGCACCCCAAAGTAAAGCAGTAGCGGCCAATAAAAAGACAACCAATTCATCCTCCGGTATTACTACTATTTTAATTCAAAAGGTCAATTCCTGGCCGCTTTAAGTGCCTCTACCATTGAATAGGGAATTTTCATATCCCCTCTTCCCACTCCAACATCCAAGCTTTCCTTTTCAATTCCATGGTAGTCCGTCCCACCGGTCATGATGAGACCATTTCTCTCGGCCAGAGTTTTATACTGAGCAACTTCTGTAGAAGAATGCTCTGGATAATAGACCTCTATGCCCTTCAGACCATCTTTGAGAAGATCCCCGATCAAACTCTCCAGACCCTTAGCTCCATTTAAACCAAGGGTGTTTGGATGACCGAGCACAGGCACTCCCCTGGCCTCACTAATCAAGTGAATGGCTTCGGCTGGTGTAAGCCTCAATTTATCAACATAGGCTGAAGCCCCTTTTTTCAGATACCGGTCGAAAGCCTCCTGAAAATTCCTGACATATCCCTTTTCTATAAGCACCTGGGCAAAATGTGGCCGCCCCACCTGCCCCCCCCCGGAAGCCTTAACCACCTCTTCATAAGTAATTTTAACACCCAGCCGATTGAGCTTCTCCACCATCTTTGGATTTCTCTCTTCCCTTGCCCTTTGTAGATATTTCAATTTCTCGTTTAGAGTGGGGTGGTGAATATCTATAAAATATCCAAGAAGATGCATAGAACCCGGCGAATGCTCAGCACTGATTTCTATACCGGGTATAACTTCAAACCCAAGCCTCTCCCCTTCTGCCAGGCCCTCCTCCAAACCTTCGATCGTATCATGATCGGTAATCGAAATGGCTTGAAGTCCTTTGGCTTTCGCATATCTGACCATCTCAGAGGGGGTTTTCACCCCATCCGAGGCAGTGGTATGAAGATGAAGATCAATATACCCCATTTCTACCTCTCCTTTAACCACTCCTCCTCTATTACCCTAATCTGGGTTTAAGAGAAGAGAATTAAAAAACTTTTTCGATTTCAACTTTATATAAAAGAAGGCCTTATCAAAGTCAACCCTTTGCCTCCTCACCTCAGGGCTGGCCGGTTGAGAGAGATTAGTCTTGAGCATTATTTTATTAAAATACCAAAGGTCGTAGATCGATACCATAAAATAGGGCACCCTTGAGTTGATCAAAACCTATCCTATTCAATATTTCCTTAAATACCTGATGAAAGAAAGTTTTGAAATAAATCCTATCTGAAATTAGGTGATTTTGTTAAAAATCAGTAACATATTGATTTTATTTAATAATACTTTATATAAATATTTCTTGACAAATAGAGTCATTTTGAATATATTAAAATTAAAAGGATGAATCACCTGATAAGGGTGAGGGAATATAAGGAAAAAAATAAAAATATAGGGTTTATTAAATTTAGAAAAGATTTTTATCTTTGGGTGGTTCACCCTTTCCAATACAATTTGTTTGGAAGGGGTTTTTTATTATAAATAGAAAGGAGTTGAGTTAAGGTGAAACAGGGTAGGACCAATGGAAAAAAAAGAGAGGAGCTAACCCTGTCGGTGCAACTAAGAACCGAAGAGAGATCATCCTCATCCAATGCCGATGAGACAGGAGCTGGGATGAACTCCATGGATGCCCCCCTTTATGGGGGAGGCGAGTTAGATGAGGCGACTCTTGAGGAATTTGAACTCCAGACAGGAGAAGAGGTGGTTGTGGAGGAGCAGGAAGAGGTCCAAGCAGACCCTGCCATCCAGGATGAACCTTACTTCTTCCCTCATGATATCACTCTCGAATACTTGAAAAGTCTTGAAAAAATCTCTCTTCTGACACCTGAGCAAGAAGTGGACTTAGCCAAGAGGATCAAGGAAGGGGAGGAACAGGTAAAAAACCTTGAGATCAAAACCAACCGGCTGAAAGCACAGCTTTATTCACTTTCAAACGGAAAGAAACGGAATAATGGCAATTCTCGACAAGGACAGAAAACTAAAGGGAAAAACGGGAAAAAATTAAAAATTACCCTTTCTGAGAAAAGAGAGAAGAATCGAAAGTATAAGGAGATGTTAACCCGGCAACAGCAAGCCATCTTCGATACCCAGAAGGCGAAGAATGCACTGATACAGGCTAACCTCCGTCTGGTGGTCAGCATCGCAAAACGGTATGCCAACCGGGGGCTCTCCTTTCTTGATCTCATCCAGGAAGGCAACCTTGGCCTCATGCAGGCCATGGCCAAATTTGATTATACCAAGGGGTATAAATTCAGCACCTATGCTTCCTGGTGGATCAGGGCTGCCATTTTGAGGGCTTTTGCTGAGAAGTCAAGAACGATCCGGATCCCCAACTACCTCTTTGAGATCAAAGGGAAGATGATGAAATCTTTTAAGGATCAGGTAAAGAGGCTGGGCCGAGAACCCACTTCCCAGGAGCTATCAAAGGACAGCGGCATCCCTTTGAATGATGTGGAAAAGATCCTCAATCTCATCGAAGAGCCAATTTCTCTCGACATGCCTATCGGTGAAGAGGATAGCACCCTCGAAGACCTCATCCCTGATGAGAAAAGCCTTTCTCCTTCTGATTCCCTCCTGGAGAAGGATCTGATCCATCAGATCGGAAAGCTTTTGTCCGGGCTTTCTCCAAGAGAGGAGAAGATTCTAAGGCTTCGCTTCGGAATTGGAGAAGATGGCGAATGCACACTCGAAGAGATCGGAAGGCAGTTCGGTCTAAGCCGTGAGAGGATCAGGCAGATTGAAGCCAAAGCCCTTGAGCGACTGCGGGATCCAAGCCGCTATAAGGAGATCAAAGAATATTTTGATTAATGTTAAATTGGTGATAGCAGAAGGGCATCCCGGAAATTTGGGATGTCCTTTTTTTTGGATTTAATCTTCTAACTGAATAGCTTCTACAGGGCAACCCTCGGCAGCCTCTCGGCAGGATTTAATCAGGTTGTCAGGAACCACACTCATTTTTGCCACAGCCTTGTCGTCTTTCATCTCAAATACTTCTGGACAGATATCGACGCAGGCCTCACAACCGATACAGGTTTCTTCATCCACTGTTACTTTCATTCATGATCCTCCTTTTTATTTTAATTCCCCCTGATTGAACATCCGGATTTAATAAAATGCCGTTTAACCCCGTTTTCTAAATTTATAGTAGAGGTATCCGAGGACGCCTCCCATGGCTATCAGCATGAGAACTGAGACGATCGTCTCCAATGAATCTAAATGGCTTGCTATTTTTTCATAAGTTGCCCCCACCCACCAGCCCACAAAACCAAGAAAAAGAATGCGGAGGATCGAACCTAAAAAGGTATAGAGTGTAAAAGGTCTGATGGGAATACGTAAGAGACCGGCAAAGACGGAGACGAGGGAGAGGGGAAAGGCAGGAATGGCACGCGCAAGAATAAGGCTCCACGCTACTTTCTTTCCCTGAAATCGTTTCTCCAACTTTTCGATCTGATCCCAATCCACCCCTAAAAACCGCTCAAAACGAATCACTAAAGCTTTTCCCCCATAGTAACTGATGGTATATCCGATATAAGAGCCTAAGGTTGAAGCGATCGTCCCGGGAAGGACAATGACCCATAGAATTTGAAGAAAGGCATTGGGAATGGAAAGATCAGGCGAGATGAGAATAGCTCCTGCCCCCATCACGATCATCGGAGATGGGACGGGTACGATGATCTGTTCGATGATCACGCCGATGAAGACCGAAAGCTGTCCATGAGCCTTCATCAACTCTAAAATCCATTGTGTGATATCTGAAATCAGGAGGACCCCCTCGAAGATAAACTATCCCTTGCAGGAATTGGGTAATATTAGGAAAAAATTCAAACCGCTAGAAACAGGTCATTTCAACTTTTTTCTAACTTCTTGATCTCTTCTTCCAACGCCTCTATCTGCTGGAAGAGTTCCGGAGACATCGTGTGCCCGGTATGTCCGACAAATGTTTCTGTCCCGGAGCAATGTGAAGGATCTCTTTTCCTTAACTCCTCAAGCTTCGCTTTTAATTCATTCAATCTTTCCTGTTTATTCATGGATATTCCCCCTTTCTCCATCATAATTTTAAGAAAATGATAACATGATTGTGCGTTTTTTCAAACTGTGCTCTGCCCTAAGTTTTTTAAGAATTGTTTTCCCTATATTCGCCCGCGAAGTTGACCACACACAAATAGTCGTACTTCGGATGAGACCCAGTCGCCAATCCGATGAACCTGAAAGCAGGATGCATTAAACTTCGCCGATGGCCGCGAGAAGATACCCCATCATCTACTAACATCTGAAAAACAATCTCCTGAACAAGATTATGCCCGTATGAAATATTCTCCCCCGACACCTTTTCCCACTTCCCATAACGGTTCATACGGACCTCGGCTGAAGACCCATCTTTGCCAGTATGCCCGATGCCGCCCGTCTCCGCCTGATCAGTGGCATGATCTTTGGCAGCCCGGCTCAGGCCTCGTGAAGGAAATAGCGGGTTAATTGCTTTTGATTTCTTTAACTGGGAGATACATTCTTCAAGCGCGCGCACGCCTTCCACTGTTAAGATGTCAACTTGACCTAGCCTTCGGTAGAGTTTCCCGGAATAATTTCCTTTCTTGGGCACAAGGTAAAGGTCTGCGTAGCGACCTGGAGCTGAGCGCAGCTTATTGATCTCAAAAACCACATCTTTTTCCGTTGCAGATAGATAGCTAACCCCCCGCGCAGTATCAAGCAAAGTTTTATTCCACGTCTCCTTCGCATGCGCCGTTGCAAACGCTCCAATGAGAATGCAACACAAAGCCACACTCACTACCAATCGGTTCATTCGATCAAACCTCCTCACTATACTCCCTGCCCTGCATTCTACATCAAACCTATCTGCAGAAATCGAACGCTGACTCTCTTGTTAAAAAATATCATAACTCTGTACCATGTCAATTGTTTTAATCCATGCTCACCCTGCTCCTCCCCTGTGAGGGGAGGAAAGTAGAATATGTTGCAATCATTTCCTTGAGGCGTTTTGTATCGTAACCAAAATGGATCAATATCTCCTCGGTGGCTTTGATGAGCATCTCCTGATATTTTTTAACATCATAGGTGTCGTCCGGTCCTACCAATGGGAAAGGTCTCACACGCTCCGCTTTGTCCTTCGATTCCGCATCCTTGATCACATACTTCACCTTCTCTCCCGGATGGATCGGAATTCCTGTATCCTCCAGCTGCTGGGCAGCAAGAGCTGTGAGGCTATCCACCTTATAGGCATTCGGCTCCTGCGAGATCCTCTTTGCGACGGCCAGGTCCTCATTCCTTGTCTGTCCATCTTTGAGCATCAGGCTATATTCGAAGAGAAGGTTCAAAATCTCCGTAATCTTTAATCTGTAATCACTGACAGCTTTCGTTGTTTTCAAAACTTCGAGCATCCGACTCTGACCCTCCTGAATCAGGGGAGGCGTATCGCTCCGTCGAAATGCCAATCCTCTCGCTTTAATCTTTCCATTGTTGAAAAGGCCGAAATAACGGTTGGCCACAGGACTTTCCCGGTTTCCCTTCGAGGGAAGAAACGCCACCCATCGATAAATTCCTTCCAGGCTCATCGTCACCCCAGTGGCCTCGCTGATCCTCTGGCAGAGTTTTAGAACCTCTTCCATGTTCAATCCTTTCTTCCGGATCCAGAGAGAATCGGTAATTGCATGAAGAAGTTCAAACCCTTCTTCTTCACAGACTTCTTTTGCTTGAAGAAGTTTCTCCCTGCCAAAGGCAGTGACTGCTTCATGTGCCTCAATTCTTCCTAAGCGGGCATTCCTGTAACCTAAATATCCGAAACACGTCACAAGCATCCACTTCAGCGCCGTCTGCTTCCGGTTGTAAATCTCTTTTTTGTTTTCTGTTTCCTGTCTCCTGCCTTCCGCCTCCTGCTTTCTGCCCTCTGCATTCTCAGTCTTCTCTCCGAACTCCGAACTCATCACTCCGAACTCTTTGATTTTCCCCTTCAGCCACGCTCTTCGTTCTAAAATCGGCTTAAGGGTTTTCGGCACAATCCCTTCTCGTTTCTCGCAAATCGTGTAGCCTGCTTCCGGGACCCGGTGGTTCTCGCAGCATTTGCAGAGCACGGTCTCCGCAGAGATATTATGAATGGCCATGATCGTTGGATACATCGAAGCAAAGTCAATCTCCGCCACTTCCTCGAAGATTCCCAGCTTCGGCTGAAAAACAAGACCGCCCTTGTCCGAAACGAGCAGATCCCAGGCTGTTTTGAACTGCTCCGGTTCCCCTTTTCTCCAGGGGATGAGGATATCTTCCTGAAACGCCCGCTCAAGCTGCATCGAAGTAATCGCTGTTCCCGGAGAGGTTCGCGCCATCCGCTGAACCGGGATCTTGGCCAGCCGCGCCAGTTCGATCACCCCTTCCATGCCCGACTCTCCATAGATAAAAGAGTTCCTCCGGTCAATATGCCATCTTCCGAAAAGGAGATGGGCAGGAGCCCGGTAGTAAGTCCGGCCGTAAGAAAAGTAAGAATGGCCTCTGGGATCGATCTGTCTTGCGATGGGGTGAGGTTCCCGGTCCCATGCAATGGAACTCTTTTGCCTCCTCTCCAGAGAAAAGAGAAAAGGCAGAAGAGAAGCATCTCCGTGATCGCTCAGAATCACATCGGGATCGAACTGTTTCATAAACCTTCTGACCTCTCCAACGTCCACATCCTCCATCTCCATCCGGTATCCTTCACATTCCAACACGAGCACCTTGCTCCACCCTGAATTGTTATGGTTGAGGGTCATCACCCGAAGATCTATAAAGTCTCTCCCTTCCACCCACACCGATTCATTTGGATCAGGGCTGATCTGAAAGATGCGCCCCCCTTCGGTTTCGACCATGCATCTGCCTGTTGGAAAAAGCTGCTTTTCGTAGAGATAGACCTGCGGCAAAGGAAGGTCACAGTTGTAGAATGTTATTCTTTCTTCCCATGAAGGAAGGAGTCTCGAAAGCTGCGCATAATGCTCCGGATCAATCATTTCGATCTCCATCACCTCGGCCTCTTCTCCGCTCCAGAACTCTTTCTTTCTGGTCCATTGGTACGCTAAGGCCCATTGATTTTTTTGGAGGGACTGGTACAAGACAAGGAGATCGCTCTTCTTTCCCTGTGCATAGAATCGTGGCCGGAATGAATCCTCAAAGCGGTGAAGTCTTCCTTCCTGATCTTTGAGCCAGAGGATCATCGAGGAATCAAGCGGATAGAGATCAAAAAGCCATCCGTGAAGTTGCATGGTTTTGTCCGACGTGTAGGGGCAATTCATGAATTGCCCCTACGGCTTCTCTTCCAGGGACCTTAACCTCTCTCTCAATTCCGCCAGAGTCTTCTCGTGTTCGATGAGGATAGAAATCAGGATCGTTTCAAAAGGCCAGGGTCTTGAAGCATAGACTCCGGCCTGCACATGAAGCCTCGCTTTTTCGAAGAGCCGGTCGAGAAACTGCTGATCCTCTTTACGCAGGCCCCTTCGAAACTTTCTCCACTCCTGGACTTCCTGCTCCAGCACCTGACTGAAAGGCAAAACGGTTCGTCCCATCATAGACCTCGTAAATCCGAAATTCGAATATCGAAGCACTAAACAAATCCAAAGTTCGAATGTCCAAATGACCAAAACAATCAAATTATCTCCTCTCCCCTGGGGGGGAGAGGATTGTCGATTAGACCCGACCACGGGAGGTGAGGGGGGTATATAAGAGAAGAATGAAAAAATGTTTTGTGATTCAACTCCCTTCTCTTTTCCAAAATCATCTTTGGTTCTTCGTCCTCGAGAGATATCCTCCAGACCAGATCCGAAAAATCGGAGAGCCTTCTCATGAGGGATGCTCTTTTAGAACTGGGAGCAACCGAAGACTGAAACAGAAAGAAAGGCACACCCTCCACAGCCATTTCCGCCACTTTCTTCAGAGCCCTCTCAAAAAGGGGGCCGACCTCTCTCTCCGGTACATCTTCATCCAGAAAGGTGGTAATGGGCCCAAGAAGAAGCACCTGGATTTTCTGTAGGGACAATTGACCAATTGTCCCTAGGAAGGAAAACAATTTCTCCCCCATCAGCGTTGCCATCTGGTAGCAGGTGAAGGCTCTTGCGATCCGAATCCGCTTAAGAATCTCTTCCGGCGGAATCAACGCTTTTCTTGCAAAGGAGGAGGCTACATAAGGATTAAAACGATTCGCACCGTCCAGAATGATGACATCCATCCCTTTGCCTGCCATCCACCCCGCCACATAGGAGGCAATCCCTCCTGTCCCCTCCCCCCGAAAAAGAACCTTCTTCGGCGAAGTAGCCTGAACCTGCAACAGAACTTCATCGAGTGGGAACATAGTTCGGAGTTCGGAGTTGGGAGTTCGGAGCATTTTTTCAACCCCTTAAAGACTTGATCAATCCATGAATCATTTTCGAAAGTTCTAAACAGAAACTTCTGGATTGTTGTTTAGCTTTGTCACCGATGAATTTCTGTCTGCAAGAAATTTCAGTAATTGCAATACACTCTCTTACGGATCTCCTTGCTATTTTAAGAAAGCGATTAAATTCTGTTTTAGTCCCCCCACTTCCTTCCGCAATATTCAGACAGATCGATATGGAAGCTCTTTTGAATTGATCTGCTAATGAAAACATTTCTTCTTTTGGAAAATCTTTTGTAATCCGATACGCAAAATCCACATATTCGAGGGCCTTCTGATAAACCTTCAAATTTTCAAAATCAAATCTCTCTTCATCCATAAATCCCTCCTTTTTTAGTTTAAAGATTTCTCTCCGAACTCATGTTAGTTTTTAGATTTTGCTCCGAACTCCAAACTCCCAACTCCGAACTTTGTTTAGCACTTTCGAAACACCCCGATCACTTTTCCGATGATCTGAATCTCTCCTGCTCCTTCTTCAATTCGAATCGCCTCCAGATGTTCGTTATCCGGCTTCAGTTCGATCTTTCCCTTTCTTTTGAAAAACCGCTTCACGGTCGCCTCTTCCCCCATCAGAGTCACCACCACATCTCCATTCTCAGCCGAAGGTTGGGATCGAACGATCACATAATCGTCCGGAAGGATATAGGGAGACATGCTGTCACCTTTCACCTTCAGGAGAAAGGTTTCCTTCCCTTTTGCCCATTCCGCCGGAAGTGGAATCGATCCCTCCACATTCTCCACAGCCAAGGTAGGTTTTCCTGCGGCTACCCTTCCTAAAACAGGAATCTCCCGGATCAACGATCTGCTTCCCTTCCGAAACTTATCTTCCTCAAAGACACATATCTCAATCCCTCTGGACATCGCCCCCTGCCGTTTCAGATAGCCCTTTCTCTCCAGCGCCTTGAGGTGGTCGAAGACAGCCCTTGGGTAAATATGGAAATGTCCGCCCACCTCTCTTATGGAAGGAGGATACCCCTTCTCCCTGATAAACCCTTGAACAAACTCAAAAATCTCTCTCTGCCGTTCCGTCAGTTCCATAATTCCTCCCCTGTAGGGAACGGTTTGAAACCGTTCCCTACCGAACGTAAATCCGAAGCACGAAATCCTAAATCCGAAACAAGCACGAATTTTCAAAACTCTAATGTCCTAAACGGAAAAGTTTAAAGTTTTGATATTTGAATTTTGGGTTTGTTTCGAATTTTCCGCCGGAGGCGGATCTGCCTCGGGCATGACGATATTCGAATTTCGAGTTTCCGCCTTTATGATACTATACATTTGTTTAGTTGTCAAGGCTAAAAAAATCCAGGGGACTTTCCCCCCGATTAGTTCTTAACCGCCGGCGGATGAGGCCGTCATGATCAAGGAATATAACGAGAAGCAATTGGATCAATTATTTGACAGCAAACGGGACTAACTCGACCGGACCAATTCGCACAAATAACCTCCAGCACAATATCATTCGGGTATCTCCTCCCAATCTGGAGTATCTGTGTCCAGAGGCGGACGTCTGATCCGGACACGCGTAGGATCAACGACGACAGTGCATCCTGCTAGGGCAATCATATCCGTTTCTTTAACAAAATTGACAATGAAACGGTTTGTAGCCAAAGGACCCATACTTAGAGGTCGAAATAAAACAATGCCTGGATGGGTTCCAGGGGGAAATTTCCGGAGGTCTGCAAATTCAAGGTCAAGGGTAAAAAGTATTAATCCTTCTGATTTTGCAGAAGCTCCGACTTCAACATCGGACTTTCCTGTCAAGCCTTCCTCCGTAGCAGTGAAGATATCATGTCCTACTTGCTGAAGATGTGGCTTCAAATGGCGCGAAATATTCTCGTCGAGTTTGATTTTCATTAGGCACTGATTTTCCAGACATTTTCCCGTGTGAGCTCTGCCGCGTAGGCCACTGCCGCCCGGATATCATCAATGTTCAGGGAAGGATAATGGTCGATGATCTCCTCTGGGGCTAATCCCTCAGCCAGGCCATCCAGGATGATCGAAATGTAGATTCGAGTTCCCCGAATACAGGGTTTCCCGGTGCAAACCTTGGGATCAACGGTTATTCGAGCCAGTAATTCTTCTCTTGTCATACTTGACCTCCGACCCCTCTCCATCTGCCCTTTCCCCCGGAGTTGAGGTGAAGGACGAAAAAGTATGGAGCGATTTAAATTAAACTCTTTATACCAAAATTTTAATTTTATAGCAATTTTTATGCCTAACAAATTTCAAGAATAAACCCTATTCGTGCCACTCGTCTCTGTTTTCTAAGCGATCAGAGAGTTAACGACAGTTTTTTATTACTTTCAATAATGAAATTGAGAAATCGGGGACGGGTTCAAATTTAAGGTCTTACTCGATAGTCCAAAATCAGAATCCGTCCCCGATTGTACAGGGGACATCAAGACTCGATGGATTGGAGTGGTTGGAATGGGAGGATTTTATTACCCTGAAATTTTAACTTGACATATTAAATATTAAGGGTATAAAATACGAGCATGAAGCCTCGTATTTTAGGACGAGTGATCCAGCGGGCTATCAAGACTTTTCCGGCGATTGTCGTCACGGGCCCGAGACAATCCGGGAAAACGACCCTACTCAAAACCCTATGTTCAAAAACCCATCGGTTTGTCACCCTCGAGGAGCCAGATGTTAGAATGAGAGCAAAGGAGGATCCTCTTCATTTTTTGGAGCAACATGGACCTCCTGTCATCATTGATGAAATTCAATATGTCCCGGAATTGCTCTCTTATGTTAAGACCCGCATTGACCAGAAAAGGACCCCTGGCCAATGGCTATTTACGGGATCACAAAATTTTACTTTAATGCAGGGGGTGAGCCAATCTCTCGCAGGCAGAGTCGCGGTACTCTCTCTTCTCCCCTTCTCCTTTGCGGAGCGGATAGGCAAGGGAGAGATTGCTCAAGATCCAACCACTTGGTTAAAAGAGTTGACCCTCCAACAGGCATGTCAAGACAAAGTTTCTTTAAGCGAAGTTATTCTACGAGGATGCTATCCCGAGATTGCCAGCAAACGTGCAGTGGATCGACAATTGTGGTGCAGTTCATATATCTCCACCTACCTGGAAAGAGATGTTCGAAATCTCGCTCATATCGGAGACTTAAGCCAATTTGAAAGATTTTTGAAGCTTTGTGCGGTTCGAACCGGCCAGATACTCAATCAATCAGAATGGGCTAAAGAAATTGGTTTAAGTGTAACCACCATAAAAAGATGGTTATCCATCCTGGAAACCAGTTACCAAATTTATTTACTCTACCCTTACTACAAAAATATTGGGAAGCGCCTGATTAAAAGTCCGAAATTATATTTCAATGACACGGCCCTTGCTTCTTACCTTTTGGGCCTTCACGACCGGGAAACCCTACTGAACAGTCCGAGCTTTTCAAACCTATTTGAAACAATGATCATTACGGATGTCCTAAAGAGATTTCTTCATTCTGGCCTGACACCTGCAACTTATTACCTGCGGACTTATGATGGACTGGAGGTAGACCTCTTGCTTGAGCTTGGGCAGAAATTTCATCTGATGGAGATCAAAAGTGCAATGACGATCTGGCCTAAACATGCCTCTGCGCTTTACAGGATCTCAAGAGAACTAACTCCAGGAGTTCTCACCTCGTCAATCATTTCAGCTTCTCCCTCTAACTTTCAATTAAAAGATGGCGTTTTCAATTATAACTGGAAGAATATCCTGGGGTTTTAAATTTGGGTCACCCATAAAAAAGAAAGGATTCAAGACAATGAAAAAGATTTATATAGGGTTAGGCATCTTTATGTTCTTATGGAGCTCAATTTCAGAAGCAAAGGACTTTAAATTTCCTGATATTGTTGGATGGAAGCAGTCCGGGGAGGTCGACACTTTTAATACAAAAAATCTTTATGAATATATCAATGGGGCGGCGGATCTCTACCTCACTTATGATTTTGAGGAATTGAAAGTTGCCGAATATCAGAACGAAAAGAAAGCCTCAGTAACCGTTGATGTTTATCGTCATAAAACTCCCCTCCTTGCCTTCGGGATTTACAGTCAGGAGCGCCTTTCCGGAGCCAAGTTCCTCGATATCGGTGTGCAGGCGTATTACGAAAAAGGATTTCTCAATTTTCTGACAGGTCCTTACTACGTAAAGATAAGCGCCTCAAATACCGAACCGGAAGATGAGGCGGTGTTAGTTTCCATTGCTAAAAAAGTGGCAGAAAATTTAGGCCCGAAGGGATCCTTCCCTGCAATGTTGTCCTTTTTTCCCCCAGAAGGGAAAAAAAGGAATTCAGAGATGTTCATCTCTAAAAACTTATTGGGCTATGCTTTCTTTCAATCCGGCTTTACTGCTGATTACGAACTTCAAGGCAAGAAATTCAAATTATTTGTCATGGAGAGGGAGAATAGGGATGAATGCAAGACCACGATTGAAAAATATCTTCAGACCATCAAGAGCCCGATAAAGGAAATAAGAGAAGGCCGCTATACCCTCTCCGATCCCCACCATGGAGAAATTGATCTTCAGTGGCAAGGGAGATACGTATGGGGCATAATTAATCTTAATGAGGCTTCTCTTCGTTTAAAATACCTCAAGCTTTTTGAAGAAAGGTTACTAAAAAAGTGACAAGTGACAAAATTTTTTAACAAATATGTTAAACACTAAACTCGAAATCCTAAACTCTAAATAAACTCAAATGTCCAAAATACAAAACTCAAAACTGTATGAAAGGGACGAGAGAAGTCTTGATAAACTTTTTAACATTTGATTTTTTTAATTTTGTGTTTATTTAGGATTTAGAGTTTATAGTTTAGAGTTTAATTTCGTACTTTCCACGACAGCGGAATTGGCATTTTGCACTAATCTTATTCACAAATAACTAAAGCTAAACAGGGGGAGAAAGGGTGTGAGGTATGGGAAAGAACCTCATTGACAGAAGGAATTTCATGAAGTCAACTTTGGCGGGGTTTGGTGGACTCTTTTTTCTTCCCCAACTTGACATCAAACAGGATGTAAGAGTTGTCGAGGCCAAAGGAAAAGAGAGGAAGATGATCTACCGCACTCTCGGAAAGACAGGACTGAAGCTTCCTGTCATTAACATGGGCGTCATGCTCACAGATAATCCCAATATCATCCGGGCGGCTTTGGATTCTGGGATTTTACTTCTGGACACAGCCCACGGCTATATGCAGGGCCGAAATGAGCAAACGATCGGAGAGGTAATTAAAGGACGACCCAGACACTCATACTATATTGCCACCAAGATAAATCTCCCTCAGAACCGAGCTACAGGCCTATATCAGGAAGGAGCAACCACCGAAGAATTTCTCAAGAGACTCGATATAAGTTTGAAGCGTCTGGGCATTGATTATGTGGATATCCTCTATCAACATGGGGGGTCGAGAAAAGAATCGGTCATGTATGAACCAATTCTTAAAGCGTTCGAACAGGCGAGGAAAGATGGAAAAATCAGATTTTCTGGGGTTTCCACTCACAGCAATGAGCCAGAGGTCATTGACGCGGTAACCGATTCAAAACTCCATGATGTCATTCTGACCGCTTATACTTTCAAACAGAAACATTATCAGGATGTGAGAAAAGCAATTGCCCGAGCCTCTCAGACGGGTATTGGAATTGTCGGAATGAAAGCCGTACGGGGCCTTAACCAGCAACCACCGACCGTCAAAAATATCCCTGCTTCTTTCAAATGGATGCTTCAGGACCCCAACGTTCATACGGTGATTGCTGGGTTTACTGCCTTTGAACATATAGAGACCGACCTGTCCATCATGGATGACTTGACCCTCACCGAACCAGAAAAAATAGAACTGCAGAAGGAAGCCTCCATCCGCGGATTATACTGCCAGGGTTGCAGACAATGTTTGGGGCAATGTCTGGAAAAACTTCCCATCCCTGACCTGATGCGGGCCTACATGTACACTTACGACTACCGAAGTGTGGCACATGCTCAGGATCTGATCGCGTCACTCGATCTTTCTAATAGGGTTTGTGAGGACTGCTCTTACTGCCCGGTGAAATGCTCCATCGGGTTCAACGTTTCAAAGAAGGTTCGTGATGTGGCCCGGCTTAAAGAGGTCCCGCCGGAGTTTCTTGGGTAAAAATCCCACGAATGACAGCGAATGCGTCGAATGGAACGCATATAGAAAGGAATCATCATGACCAAATATAACCACAATATGACACGGCGTAAATTTTTGAAAATGGCAGCTACGGGAACAGCATTAGGTGTTGCTGGCAGGCCGTCTTTCTCGTTTGCCAAAGAAGAATATGACCTTGTGGTGACCTCGGGAGATCCTGCTGCTGCTACAAAAAAGGCTCTGGAAGCACTGGGAGGAATTTCCCGTTTTGTTAAAAAAGGCCAACGCGTTGCTCTAAAGCCCAACATGTCCTTTGCCCGAACGCCTGATTTTGGAGCAACCACCCATCCCCTTGTTGTTGCTGCTGTCGCTCAGGAATGCATCCAAGCAGGGGCCAATAGAGTTCTAATTCTTGATCACACCCTGCACCGGGCAGAACTCTGCCTTGAAAGATCCGGCATTCGTGAAGCATGCAAGAATATTTCCGGTGCCCACGTACAGGCTTTCCAGGAAAGGAAGTTCTTTAAAGAGATCAATATCCCGCAGGGGAAGGTATTGAACCGGGTGGAGGTCATCCAGGAAGTGTTAGAATGCGATCTCCTCATCAATATTCCCGTTGCCAAATCCCACTCCGCCACAGGCGTAAGTCTCGGCCTGAAGGGACTGATGGGTCTGATCTGGGATCGTGAAAGTTTCCACTCCAGGATCAACATCAATCAAGCTCTGTCTGATCTGGCTACCGTGATCAAACCCCAGTTGACGATCATCGATGCCACACGGGCCCTGACTTCGGGCGGACCCGGAGGCCCGGGCGAAGTTAAAAAACCGAATCTCATCATTGCCGGCACAGATCCGGTAGCAGTGGATTCTTACGGGGTCACCATCGTCCCATGGTACGGCCAGAATTTTAAAGGCAGGCAGGTGGAACATCTCCTCATTGCCCATCAGCGGGGCCTTGGAAAGATTGACACGGACCAGCTCAAAATCTATAGGGGGTAAATCCCGATAGACGATCTATAACCTTCTAACGGGGTAAACATGAGGATAATTGTCCAGGCTATATCCCTCTTCCTTTTCTCGCTCTTCCTCTTTTTTGCCACCTATAAACTTCCGGACTGGTTTCCGGCGGACATCTATCTCCGGCTCGACCCGCTCCTGAGTCTCAATGCTATCTTTGCGGCCAGAGAGATCATCGGCCGCTCTCTCTGGGCCCTTGTCACAGTTGTAGCGACGCTTTTCATCGGCAGGTTCTTCTGCGCCTATGTCTGCCCCATGGGTGTTTCGATCGACTTCCTCGACCCCCTTCTCTTCAAAAGAAAAAAACAGAAAAGCTTAACCATCGAATCGAGCCTCAGAAAAACAAAATACTTTTTGCTAATCGTTTTCATTATGGCCGCAATCACCGGCCTGTCTCTTGCCTTTCTCATGGATCCCATCGCACTCCTGACCCGCTTTTACACATTCTTCCTCTATCCTTTGGCCATTACGTTGATCAACCTCTTTCTCGATCTGATGCGTCCGTTATTTAAAGGTCTGGGATGGGTCTCCCTCTCTCACCTACATATTTTTCAACCCGTATTTTATATGTCCGCTATCACGCTCCTCATCTTCGGAGGAATTATAGCGCTTAACCGGATCGCACCACGATTCTGGTGCCGCTATCTCTGCCCCCTTGGAGCAATGCTCAGCCTTATTTCTCCGTTGGGAATTTTCAAACGGAAGGTAAGCGAGGAGTGCAATGAATGTATGAAATGCCAGAAGAATTGTCCCATGGGAGCCATCCCAGAAGATCCAACAAAGACCCGATTACGGGAATGCTTCCAGTGCCGAACCTGTGTGAAGGTCTGCCCGCAAAACGCCATCACCTTCCCGGCTTCCCTTTCCATCGGTGGTGAATATTCGAAGATTGATCTTTCTCGCAGGGGGTTCATCTATTCCGTTGCCGGAGGATTGGGGGTTGGATTTTTAGCCACGCAAACTCCCTTCACTCCGCTTCAGGGTAAACACGATCTCATACGTCCCCCGGGCGCCATCCCGGAAACGGAATTCCTGCGTACCTGCATACGATGCGGAGAATGCATGAAGTCCTGCCTCACTAATACGCTTCAACCCTGCCTCTGGGAATCGGGTTTCTCAGGGCTCTGGACTCCGAAGATGGACCTCCGCCTGGCCCCCTGTGACCAGAATTGCAATGTCTGCGGAAAGGTCTGCCCCACCCAGGCCATCCGTTCCGTTTCCCTCGAGGAGAAGAATCATGCCAAAGTGGGAACCGCCATCTTACTCAAGGAAAAGTGTTTGGTCTGGGCCCAAAACAAGATCTGCCTGATCTGCGACGAAATCTGTCCATACAATGCAATCGTTTTTCGTCCTGTAGAGGGATTTCGCCGGCCCTTCGTCATCGCCTCAAAGTGCAACGGCTGCGGATTTTGCGAGCAGAGATGTCCTGTCCTCGGAGAATCGGCCATCGTCGTTGTCCCTGACGGGGAGATTCGCCTCAAAGAAGGGTCTTATGTGACAGAGGCAAAAAAGCTCCAGCTTGAGTTTAAGGCTGACCCCGGTGATGACAAATTCATTCTCGAAGAATCCGGATTTAAGGTCGAGAGCGGAAAGAAAGAAGAAAAGAAACCCCAACCTCAGAAACCCAAGGGATTCCTGCAATAAAACAATCGAATACTGGAATAGTGGAAGATTGGAATAATGGAATATTGGACAAAGCTTAAGGGTAATTTTTTCTTTAACCCATTATTCCACCATTCCATCCTTCCATCCTTCCAATGGATTTAGTTCATCGTTCATCGTCTAACGTTCATCGTACTATGAATTACGTTGTATTAGCCTCATTTCTGGGTTAAAATCTCTTTGGCAATATGACCACTGAGAGTGAAGCAGGCATATGTGGAACCGGTTAAAAGAAGATATTCAGATGATCAAAGAACGGGATCCCGCGGCTAAAAATTACGTGGAGATCCTCTTCTGCTATCCAGGTCTTCATGCCACCTGGTTCCATAGGATCGCTCATGGACTTTATCTACAGAAATGGTATACCATTGCACGGTTGATCTCCCATCTCAGCCGATGGGTGACTGGCATTGAAATTCACCCTGGTGTAAAAATTGGCAGACGACTTTTCATTGACCATGGCATGGGAGTCGTCATGGGAGAGACCACCGAGATCGGGGACGACTGTCTCATCTATAAAGGAGTCGTACTCGGTGGCACCCGCCTTGAAAAGAAAAAACGCCACCCTACCTTGGGGAATCGCGTTGTCGTTGGTTCCAATTCCACCATCCTGGGAGCCATTACCATCGGGGATGGTGCAAGGATAGGCTCCGGGTCTGTGGTGGTTAAACCCGTTCCTCCGGGTGCAACGGTTGTGGGCGTTCCCGGCCGGATTGTCGAGTCATTGAGCCCTGAAAAATTGGAACTCGATTTCGAGCACGGAAATATTCCGGATCCTTTATCCGATATCATGAAGATGCTTCTCCAACTCCATAATAAATTAGAGGATAGGGTGAAGCGGCTGGAGCGACTGGAGGATCAAAACAGCAAAAATATCCCCAGCGAGGAGTGACCCTGGTTAGAAAATCTATGACCATCTAACGGGGCAAGCAGCGGGGCTTTTGAACGGGGTAAACATGGCAAAATATCCACAGTTTTTGATGGAACATTTTCAGAATCCTAAAAATGTCGGAGAGCTTTCCGATCCGGATGGGGTCGGGACTGTAGGCAATGCTTCCTGCGGCGACATCATGCAGATGTATATTAAAGTGGATGGCAACAAAATCACCGAGGCAAAATTTAAAACCTTTGGCTGTGGGGCGGCCATTGCGACCAGTTCCATTCTGACAGACCGGATCAAAGGGGCTACGATTCATGAAGCCCTGAAGATTTCTGAAGAAACATCAAAGGAGGTTCTCTCCCAGTTGCCAAAAGAGAAAACCCCCTGCTTCACCCTTGCCACGGATGCATTAAAACTGGCCATCGAGGAGTACCGTTGCAAAATGGCAGGCATCCATGAAAAGGGTGGCTTCGACGCCATGGAGGAAAAGGAGTAATAAACATATTTCAAATTGAGATAACCCCTCCTCTCCTCCCCTTAAGTTAAGGGGAGGAGAGGAGGGGTTATGTAACCCGTTTCAAGGAGAAAATGATGACAAAGGTGGAAAAGGTCGTTTTTCTTAAAAACCCGAACAGTGTCCTCGAACATCTCATTAAAAACTTCCTTCACGAAAATCCCCAGAACCGGAGAACCCAACTGGATAACGGTATTTATTGGGAAGATCCTCTGATTGGATTCGCATCAGGACTTGACCCGCTCTTTTTTCAATTCAAGTCACTGATTGGCTCATTCCATCTCACTCCGAGAGAGATCATCGCCGCCGCCTTAAAGGAGAAAGGCAGAGAACTTCTTCTGCCGGAGGTGGAGCAGATCAGCGTCATCTCATGGATCCTACCAACAACTGAGGACACACGAAAAAGCAATCGCAAGGAAGATAAATTCCCTTCGAAACTCTGGGCTTACACAAGAGATTTCGGCGAGGCCTGCAATGGCGCCTTACGAAAACATGTCGTGGGATTCCTGGAGGATTTAGGTTTTGTAGCCGTTGCTCCTCTCTTGATGCCCACGTTTCGATACTTCCGGGATGAAAAAGTAGGCTGGGCTTCCCCCTGGTCAGAGCGCCATGTGGCCTATGCTTGTGGCCTTGGAACCTTCAGTCTCAACGATGGTTTCATCACCCAGAAAGGAATGGCGGTTCGCATCGGAAGTGTTGTCACCCTTCTGAAACTGACACCGAGCGAGAGAAAGCACGATCACCATAAAGAGAATTGTCTCCTGTTCAGGAATGAAAAATGCGGCAAGTGTATTCCGAGATGCCCTGCCGGGGCCATCACGGAGGAAGGCCACGACAAGGATAAATGCAACGAATATATCAATTCCGAACCGTTAAAAGCAAAACGGCTCAGCTATGGTTTACAGAATCCTCCCCCCGCCTGCGGCCTCTGTCAGACCGGAGTGCCCTGCGAATTCGAAATCCCCAGGCCCGATCTGATCGCCTGACCTATTTAGAGTCTGTTCATAAACTAAAGATTTTTCAAAAGGTCGTCATTTCCCGCTAAGGCGGGGAATCCAGTAATTTCAAGACATTCTGGATGCCCCGATTTAATCGGGGCATGACACAAAAAGTGCATTTATAAACGGACTCTATTTAAATAATAAATCAACATAGGGAATGTTTCCTCTGAAAAAAAACGTAAATTGACATAAATATTTCTGACACCAAAAAGGGCGTGAACCTGCGCTGTAAACTTTCAATACTCCTTGACCAAAGGCTTCAGCAAAACCTTGGGCCATCTGACTGCGTTGAGCATTTTCAACACAGACAAAAACAATCCTTATTTTTCCTTCATCCATAAAAATAGGGGCCTCAATTCCTGGTTATCTGAGATACAGCGCTATAGGGAGGCTGGGGATTCTCTAACTACATCTCCTCAGGGAATTTTTTAAGATATTTTTCAACCCTTTTGAAAAAGTCTTTATAAAAAGGCTTGGATTCTGATATAAATTTTTGGATAGAGGTCCAACGGATGTCGAGATATTCATGAGAGATGATATTTCTCAGGCTGACCCATCTGGAAAGTTTTTCAATACCCTCTTCGTTAAAGTCAGATACGAGGGAAAGGTTCTTTACAACATCTTTATATGTATCCGGAAGGGGATGGTCCTCTGAAGTTAGGATCAGTTTGGCAATATCAATGGATGAATTGATGATATTTTCAATCCATCTTTCAACATTCCGTCTCTTTCCTCTGTCATCATTGTATTCCTTCCAGGAAAGGGTTTCGAACGTTTTATAATCCTTTAATTCATTCTCGAGGAAGGTGAGATGTTTGATCAGCCTAAATCGACTCTCTTTTTTCAAGGTTATTTCTCTCCATATAATCGTTGATGATAAAATTCATGAAATCCTCCGCTTCTTCGGTCACGACATCCATGAAGTCAAGATACAGCCCCCAGTCATTGATGGCGAGCGGAATTCCCCTGATTGCACTTGCCGCAACAGTTGAAGGCACCCTGTTTAAAACTAAGAGCTCGACCTCTTTTTTTATTAACTGCTCGATACCAGCCCATATTTCCTCTTCCCCTTTATAAAAAACTTCTTCCTCAAACTCAACAGGATGTCTCTTCTCAGGGGAAAAATAGATTGCGATATCCACATCCGATAATGGAGTTGCATTGCCCTTCGCCTGTGAGCCATATAAAAAAGCGAAGGCAATATCATTCCTGTTTTTAAAATAATTTTTCAATGCTTCAATATTCATTGAATAAAACCTAATCGATGATGGAAGAAATGTCAATTATTTTTGCCAATGCCCCATCATCCTGGACCTCATCTCTTTCATGGGGAAATCCATTCCCTTCATCAATTGAATAAACAGGAAGAGATCACTCCTCATATAACCCCCCTCTATTCCCTCCTTAAATTAAGGGGGGAGTACGGGGGGATACGAGAGTTTTTCAGAAGAGGATGTCTTTTCAATGATGGACTCCTTAATAACCTCCTCTTCTTAATTTCGTTTGATCTTTTTTGTCTTTAATATATTCACTGTACTCCTTGAGGAGGACGCTTTTATACTCATGGCGGGCTGAGGGCGGGATATAGTTGTTACTTTTTTCCAGCCGATCGAGGAGCTCTTCGGCCGTCTCCTGATTCGGCTGTCTGCCTTCGGAATAAAGCTCTGCCATGATCTCGTCCAGTCCGTTAATCCGGACCTGTATCCCATCCGGAAATCTCAAGGTGCGCCAGCTACCTGCCGGGGTTTCGGGCTCTCAGCCCACTCATCCATCTCCCTCAACCTGTGAGATTCTATACTCTGTCATAGGATACCTCCTCGAATGAACATCGCCCTGTCATGATTTCCCCCCTCATGGTTTGCAGGTCAGGTGGCAGACGCCCGTGGGTGTCTCCACGGCATAGGGAAAATACTTTCTCTTTAACCAGAGCGCAAGATGAACCAGGTTAATCAGGACCGGAACCTCCACCAGAGGGCCAATGACCGCTGCAAAGGCCTGGCCGGAGTTAATCCCGAAGACGGCCACGGCCACAGCAATGGCGATGGGAATATTAGTCGTATCGACCTGAAACTGGTCCCAGAAGTGGACAATGCAGGGAAAGACATACATCCCCACCAGCCCACCCCTACAAACATCGCCAGAAAGATCCACAGAGTCAAAAACCGGTCTAAAAAAGAAAGTTTTTTGCTAACCCCATCTGCGACCATCTTCGAACATCCTCTTTTTGAGGGCTATCCATACCAGTGTTTACCTGAGGTTCCACTCATATAATCCAAAAAGGGGGATTTGTAAAACAAAACGGAGTACCTCCCAGCAGAGCTGGGCGGTACTCTAGCACATTTTTATTCATTTTTATTAATTTTTCTTGACATATTTACTCGGCTTATATTAAACTATTTCCTATAGATTTAATAGGGGGGCGAACTGGTTACCAGTTCGCCTTTTTTTATGCAATGAAGAATGATGTAAAAAATTGACTTAACTTATTGAATAAATATGTTTTATTTTATTTAACCCGATGAAAAGGAGGGAGCAATGGAAATCAAGAGAAGAGATTTTCTAAAGGCAGGCATGGCAGCAGGGGCTTCGATTGCCATCAATGGTTTGACGCTTAACGCCTTTGCCAGCGCTAAGGAAGCGAAGATCGGAACAGGAGGGACCGAACCGGGTAACTGGATCCCATCGACCTGTCAGGGGTGCACGCAGTGGTGTCCGATCGAGATATTCGCGCAGGAGGGACGAGCCGTAAAGGTCAGAGGCAATCAACTCAGCAAAGTTAACGATGGCTACTGTTGTGTGAGAGGCCATTTGATTCTCCAGCAGATTTATGACCCTGATAGAATTAAGGTCCCCATGAAAAGGACCAACCCGCAAAAGGGCAGAGGGGTTGATCCCAAATTCGTCCCCATCTCATGGGATGAAGCAATGGATCTGATAGCCGAAAAAATTATAGAGCTTCGTAAGAATAACGAGCCCCATAAATACCTGCTCATGCGCGGGCGCTACTCGGACCATAATGCGATCCTTTACGACAACCTGACCAAGGTGATCGGGTCTCCCAATAATATTTCTCACAGTTCCCTCTGTGCAGAGGTTGAGAAGATGGGGCGTTTTTTCACCGAAGGCTACTGGGGGTATAGCGAATACGATCTGGATAAAATGAAATATCTTCTGGTCTGGGGATGTGATCCCGTCTCATCGAACCGAAATATTCCCATTACAACGAATAAGCTGAGCAAGCTTCTTGAAGAAGGAACCGTCATCGTGGTAGACCCTCGTATGAATAACACCGCAGCCAAAGCACATGACTGGATCCCCATCAAACCCGGCGAAGACGGCGCGCTTGCTTCGGCTATGGCCCATGTGATTTTAACCGAAGGACTGTGGAACAAAGAGTTTGTGGGTGATTTCAAGGATGGGAAAAACCAGTTCAAGGCGGGGCAGACCATTGATGAGGCCGCTTTTATCGAGAAATATACCAACGGTCTTGTCAAATGGTGGAATATTGAACTGAAGGATAAAACACCTGATTGGGCTGTACCCATCACCGGGCTTTCCAAAGATCAGATCGTCCGCATTGCAACAGGTTTTGCGAAGGCCGCTCCGCAATGCGCCGTCTGGTACGGACCGACCATGATGCCACGCGGCACCTATGCGGCCCTGGCCATCCATGCCCTGAACGGACTTGTGGGTGCGAGCGACACCGAAGGCGGCGTCGTCACCGGCGCAGGCGCTCCGAGCAGCAGTTATCCCAAGTTTGAAAAGTATCAGGATGACGTAGCAAAGGCCGGAGTGAAGCATAAAAAGATTGACCAGAGAGGCACCCTCAAATTCCCCAACCTTGCCTCCGGCAGACCCGGAAGTGGAGTGTCCACCAATAATGTGCCCAATGCGATCCTGGCAAACGATCCCTACGATATCAAGGTTGCGATCAGTTATTTCAACAATTTCAATTTTTCCGGAACCGAGGCCGGACGTTGGGACAGGGCCATGGCCAAGATACCATTTTTTGTGCATATCGTGCCGATGGTTTCGGAGATGACACAGTTTGCGGATATCGTATTGCCCGCCGCGCTGCATCACTCGGAAGAATGGGCCATTTCGAGGAATAAGGGAAATTTGTATGGCCATATCTCCATTCATCAGCCCGTCATCAAGCGCATGTTTGATGCCAAGGGCGCTGAAACCGAGATCGTGTGGTTACTGGCGGAAAAACTTAAGGCAAAAGGTTTTTCAAACATTTATGACTGGCTCTATAACGAGTACAAGGATCCCGAAACCGGTAAGAACCCAACCAGCGCAGAAGAATTTGCCCTCTATGCGACAAAGATTCGAAGCCAGAGGGCGTGGGACCCTGCCCAAAACAAGGATTATAAAGGAGACAGGCCCAATGGCTGGGAAGACTTCAGGAAGAAGGGCGTCGTCAACTCACCGCGATTTGAATTTCGTAAAAAATGGGGCACCCCGGAACAGGGCAACTTCCCCACGGCAACTAAAAAATTCGAGTTCTACAGCGAGACCCTCAAGAAGTCTCTCACCGAGCATGCCGAGAAAAATAAGACAACCATCGACGGTGTTCTGGAGGCGACAAACTATGAGGCCCGTGGAGAAAAAGCGTTTGTGCCTCACTATGAATCACCCCGCAGGCACGGGGACCGCTCTCAATATCCATTTGATCTCATCGATATGAAATCCCGGCTCAACCGGGAAGGCAGAAGCGCCAACCTGTCTTGGTACTATGCCTTTAAAAAATGCGACCCGGGAGATGTGAACTATGAGGACGTGATCCATATCAATCCTGCCGATGCCAAAAAACTCGGGATCAAGGAGGGCGACACCGTCAAGGTTACTTCAACCATCGGCAGCCTCCAGATTCGCGCCCATCTATGGGAAGGGGTGCGCCCCGGTTCGGTGGCGAAGTGCTATGGGCAAGGGCACTGGTCCTACGGCCGATTGGGAACGAAGAACTTCGCAAAGTTTGAACCGAGAGGGGCAAATTTTAACGAGATCATGCCGGATGACTACGATTACCTGAGCGGATCCACCGCACGAAACGGCGGATTTACTGGTGTAAAAATCGAGAAAGCCTAAGAGGAAGGAGGTCAAACGAAATGGCGAAAAAACAACTTGGAATGGTCATCGATCTGTTGAAGTGCGTTGGATGCGGAGCCTGCGGTATGGCATGCAAGACCGAAAATAATACACCCGACAAGACAAACGGGCAGACGTTTAACTGGGCAGATTTCATCACAAAAGTTGAAGGGCAATTCCCCAACGTAAAATATTCTATTATGCCGGTCCTGTGTAATCACTGCACAGATGCTCCATGCGTAAAGGTTTGTCCTGTAAAACCAAAAGCGATGTATAAGCACGAAAACGGCATCACCATGCATAATAACGAGAGATGTATTGGATGCCGCCAATGTCAGAAAGCCTGTCCCTACAGCGCCGAGGATGTTGACAAAGAAAAAGCCGCCTATAGCGTGATCAGCTTCAACGAGGACAAACCTCATGGATTTTACCGAGATGGGACTGAGTTGATCAAAGGGGTGACGGCTTCAGGGGCAGAGATTTCAACAAAAACCGGTGGAACTCCTCCTCATAGAACACTTTATAAACACTCCGATTATGAAAGTGTCAGGAGGGGGGATATCGTTGAAAAGTGTATCTTTTGCGAGCATAGGGTCATTCATGGCGAGGCCCCTTATTGTGTCGTTTCCTGCCCCGCAAAAGCCCGTATCTTTGGAGACCTGAGTGACCCGGGGAGCGAACCGAGCAAACTCCTTAAGAAGCATAAACCTCTCCAGTTTAAAAATCGCAAGGGGGAATTTCTTAAACCGGGTGAAAAGGGCACGAGGCCCAATGTCTACTATATTAGAAATTTCAAGGCAGAGGCTAAAAAAGCTTAGTTCACCCCCGAAGGCAAGAAGAAGCATGAACCCCAGAAAAGAGAGTATACATGAGAAGCAGAGAGGGGATTGTTTCAGGCTTTTAGCTGCTTGCTTTTACAAACCTCTGAAGGAAATCTTTCTCCAGGAAAAGGTGTTTCAAAATTTAACATCCCTTTTGGAACAGGTCTGTCCGGATGCAGCACCTTTTTCAAATCAGATGGGAGAATCCATCTTGAAATACAGTGACGAGGAACTACTTGTGGAATATGCAAAACTCTTCGTTGGCCCCTATGAGCTGAAGGCTCCTCCCTATGGATCCATCTATCTTGATGATGGAAGGAGAGTGATGGGCGATTCCACAATTGAAGTGGCCAGGATGTATCAGGAATCTGGCTTGATCATGGACGAAAACTTCAAGGAGCTCCCTGACCATATCGCCGTGGAATTGGAGTTTATGTATTTTCTGACCCACAAAAAAGTCAATGTCTTAGAAAAATCAGAATCGGATACGGCGCTTGTGTTCCAGGAAATCAGGGACGTTTTTTTAAACAAATACCTGAGAACATGGGCTCTCGAATTTTGTCAAAAAATAAACACACATACGGATAACGCCTTTTATGCAGCCCTGGCTAACTGTTTATCTACCTTCCTTTTGCAATATGCCGAATCCGAAGGTTTCCAAAGGAGTCTCCATGGAGGAAAGTCATGCGATCTTTCGATGAATTGATCGGTGATGCTGTTACCATGCACCGCGGGTGCGCCTGTCCGGGTCAGGTGCTGGGGGTCCGGATGGCCATGCTCGGCTGCCAGCTCCTCGGGATCGAAGAGCCCACTCAGGATAAGCGCCTCATCGTCTATGTTGAGATCGATCGCTGTATGGCTGATGCGATCGCCGCTGTCACAGGCTGCCGTTTAGGTAAACGAACGCTGAAACATATCAATTATGGAAAGTGCGCATGTACCTTTGTGGATACCCATTCGGGTCGGGCCATTCGCATCTCTGCCCGTGAGGATGCGCGTTCTAAGGTTGGACGATATGCCCCTATGGGCCCGGATAAAAATGCCACTCAGCGTGAGGCCTACAAAATCATGCCGGACATTGAGTTGTTCGTTGTCCAGGAAGTTGTGGTGGACATCCCTGAGCATGACTTACCCGGACCACCGGTCAGTCGACTGATGTGTGCTGTGTGTGGCGAGGGGATTAACGATCGACGGGAGATTTTTTTAAACGGTCGGGTGCTCTGCCAAGCCTGTGGACAAGGAAGTTACTACTATCCGGTTCACTCCAAGGATAAACGATTTATTAAACCGGAGAGTAACGTTACAAAAGGAACTTTAGAGACATTTCCAATACCGTTATCCCGCTAACATACCCCCCCTATTGAATGGATTAGATCATCTCGTAAAAGCACGTTGAGGAAAATCAGAGGTGTGGAATAGGTGTTTTGGTGTTCTGCTTGCTCAGTCGATCTTGATATTCTCAAGCTCTTCCTGAAGAAAGTCGTTTACTTTATGGGGTTTTATCTTTTTGGCCCGCAATATAGTCTTTGTACTCCTTGAGGAGGACGCTTTTATACTCATGGCGGGCTGAGGGTGGGATATAATTGTTACTTTTTTCCAGCCGATCGAGGAGCTCTTCGGCAATCTGCTTATTAGGCTGTTTACCTTCAGAGTAAAGCTCTGCCATGATTTCGTCCAAACCAATAACCCGAATCTGTACACCATCAGGAAATCTCAATGTGCGCCGACTACCTGTCGGCGTTTCAGGCTCAACTCATCCCACTCACCCATCGCCTTCCACCTGTGAAATCCGATATTCTGTCATAAGATAGCTCCTCAACAAGTTCACGGTTTACAGGCAACATGACACACCCCGGCCGGTGTCTCCACAGCATACGGAAAATATTTCTTTTTGAACCACAAAGCCACATTGACAAGACTGATCAAGACCGGGACCTCTAAAAGAGGACCGATGACCGCAGCAAAGGCCTGGCCGGAGTTGACTCCAAAAACGGCTACTGCCACAGCGATCGCTAACTCAAAATTGTTCGAGGCAGCCGTGAAGCTCAGTGTTGTGGATTGCTCATAGGTAGCCCCTGCCTTCCTCGACAAATAGAAAGAGATAAAGAACATGGCTACGAAATAGATGAATAATGGAATGGCAACCCGGACGACATGCATGGGAAGCTGCACGATGAATTCTCCCTTGAGAGAGAACATGATAAGGATGGTAAAGAGAAGGGCAATTAAGGTGATTGGGCTAATTTTGGGCACAAATTTTTCTTCATACCATTTCCGTCCCAGGGTTTTCAGGCCAATTAGTCTGGAAAGCACACCCGCAATAAAGGGAATTCCAAGATAGATGAAGACACTCTCAGCAATCTGGCCAATGGTGATATGAACCGCCATCCCTTTCAAGCCCAAAAACGGCGGAAGGACTGTAATGAAGAGGTAGGCATAAATCGAGAAGAAGAGAACCTGAAAAATAGAATTGAAGGCCACCAGTCCAGCGCAATATTCTCTATCGCCTGCAGCCAGATCATTCCAAACGATCACCATGGCGATACACCGGGCCAGGCCGATCAGAATTAATCCGACCATGTATTCATGGTAGCCTGAGAGAAAGGTAATCGCTAAAAAAAACATCAGGATGGGACCGATCACCCAATTCTGAATCAAAGAGAGGGCGAGGACTTTGTAGTTTCGGAATACCTGCCCAAGCTGCTCGTATCTCACCTTCGCTAAAGGCGGGTACATCATCAGGATTAACCCGATGGCAATGGGGATGTTGGTCGTTCCGACCTGAAACTGGTCCCAGAAGTGGACAATTCCCGGAAACATATATCCCCAGCCCACTCCCACAAACATCGCCAGGAAGATCCACAACGTCAAAAATCGATCTAAAAAAGATAGCCTCTTGCTAAATTGTTTTTGACCCATCTTCGACCTCCTTCTGGCATATATATGATCGCTTATCATATAATCATACCATTCATCATTCGTCAATGAAGTAATTACATGGGTTTCTTTGAAACTTTGTCCGCTTATTGGTATAATGGGGGTGTGAAAACTCTGGCGCATCTCTTATTTGCTCTGATTGCTGTTTGTCTTCTTCTATCCGGAGGAGAGGGTTTATCTCAAACGCCCTCCCCTTCCAACCAGATCTACTTTTTTTACGCTCAGGATTGCCAACCCTGCCAGACCATCCTTCAGAGTTATCTTCCTACGCTTAAGCCGATGTACCCTTCCATTGAGATTAAAACGTTCGATATTGGAAACCCTGTCTATTTTGAAGCTCTTTCTAAATTGGAAACCCGATTCGGGAAAAAAGAGGCTGAGCTGCCGGTCCTCATCATCGGAGATCATCTTCTCTCCGGCGAGAGGGAGGTGATGGAAAAACTGACTCCCCTGATCATCGAATATCAGGCCAAAGGGGAATTTCCCACGCCACCTCTTGAAATCCCATCTGCCACTGTTTCTCCCCCACCCAAAATAAAGGATGTCCAAATCGATCTCACCTATTTTCACCAGAAGGGATGCCCGAGGTGTGACCGGGCAAACGCCCTGCTCAAATATCTCCTTGAGAAATACCCTAAACTGAATATTAAAGAGGTCGATCTCAACACCCCTGAAGGAAAGCAGCTCAATGAAATACTTTCAAACCGGGTTAACCTTCCCTCTGAAAAACGGCTAATCGCGCCAGCCATCTTCATCGGAAACGACTATCTCCCGGCTGAAGAGATTGTTCTGTCCAGAGTGGAATCACTGATTCTAAAGTATGTATCCGATCCTCCATCTCCCGTCGGAAGAACCGACACTCCTGTAGCTGGACCGTCACCCACACAGGAAGAGATAGAAAAAGCCGAAGAGACGATGGTGGAGCGGTTCAAATCTTTTGGGCTTCCGGCCATGCTCGTCGCAGGCTTGGTCGAAGGGCTCAATCCCTGTGCCCTGGCCACGCTGGTCTTCTTCATCTCCTACCTCACCATGATCGGTCAGGGGCGAAAGCAGATCCTGATGGTGGGACTGGGCTTTTCAGGAACAGCCTTTTTAACTCACTTGTTGTTGGGCATTGGAATCCTCGGGTTCATCCAGCATTTCTCCTTCCTTCCCCTTTTCTCCCGTATCGTTTATCTGATCACCTTCTTTTTGAGCCTTTTCCTCGCAATAATCAGCCTCTATGACTACATCCAGTTGAAGAGGGGAAAGCCATCCAGGATGAAACTTCAAGTTCCAGATTTTCTAAAAAAGAAAATTCATCGGATCATCCGGACAAAAAGCACTGAGATGGAAGGGGCTCAGGGGAATCAGGCAATGCGATTTCTGCTCGCTGCAATTTTTATCGGCTTCATTGTCACCCTCCTGCAATCGACTTGCACTAGCCAGGTCTATCTCCCCACACTTCTCTTTATCACCCATATCCCTTCCCTCAGGGGAAACGCCATGTTTTATCTCGTCCTGTATAATCTCGTTTATGTCCTCCCTCTGCTCGTCATCTTCGGTATTGTCTACTGGGGAGTCACATCGGAACAACTTTCATTCTTTCTTCAGAGAAGGGCCTCCACCATCAAACTCCTCACCGCTTGCTTCTTCTTCGCCCTCGCAGGGATATTGATTTTTGTCCTGATATAGGGAATAAATAAGGACTTACGCCTCACCTCAAGGATAATCATCAAAGGAGGAAGCATGAAACGGAACATCATCATCCTCGGAGCTGTCATTGTTATTCTGGCTGGCGCTCTCCTCTTCTATTTCTTTTATCTTCAGAACCCGGGCCGACAGGTCCTCGCCCAGGTCAATGGAGAAAAGATCACATTGGAAGAGTTCAACAAGGAATTAGAAAAAGTGGAATCGCCTTTAAAAGAGATGCTCAGGGAAAATCCTCAGCAACTTCTCGAAGGGCTTATCATGAATAGTATCCTTCTTCAGGAAGCCAAAAAACAGGGGATAACCCCTCCTGTCAAAACCTATAAGGATACGGATAAGGATGCTCAATCTCCCGAAGAAGCGATGATCAACGAACTGGTAAAAAAGAAATTTCCCTCCCCGGCGACCGTGTCGAAAGAAGAGATAAAAACCGTCTACCTGATGTTCAAGGATCAGCTGGGTGGAAAACCTCTCGATCAGGTCTCTTCCTCCATTGAGGAATTGATCCGTGCAAAAAAGAGGGAGGAAGAAACCAAACAGTTCATTGCACAGCTCTATACTTCAGCCAAGATAGAAATCGACCAGATCCGGCTCCAGAAGATCACTTCCACTCCCCCCGAATCGAATACCGAGGAAGAAATGAAAAAGGCCCTCGCGAGTGGCAAGCCCATTCTCATTGATTTCGGGGCCAACTCCTGCCTCCCCTGCCGTCAGTTGAGGCCGATTCTCAAAGAGGTCGCCAAAGACTTCTCCGGAAAGGCTGAAATTCTTGTGATCGATGTGTATAAGTATCAAAAGCTGGCAACAGAATATAAAATTCAAGCCCTTCCCACCCTGGTCTTCTTCGATAACAAAGGTAAAGAAGTCTTTCGGCAACCCGGGGTCATGACTAAAGACCAGATCGCCGCAAAACTGAAAGAGTTTGGCGCCGGCAGTTAATTCGATTGCGGAATGCAGAATCGCAACTATAACTGGTTCATCTATCTTTCCCTGGCAATTACCCTTCTACTACTCAATTCTTCTCCAGGCCATGGGAGTGAAGTCTTCTTTACTCTCATCTATTCTTCAAACGCCCTGTCAGAGGTGGAGCCCTGCGGAACCTGCCCTGAATCAGGGAATGCCGGCGGGCTGGCAAGAAGAGCTCACTATATCAAAACGATCAAAGAGGAGAGCAAGGATCTTCTCGTTCTTGACGGAGGAGATGCACTGATCGCGACTTTCTTCAGCCGTGAGAGCGAAAGAGAAAAAGCCCGGAAAAGGGCGGAGTTCGTATTAAGTATCTATGAAAAGATGGGATACGATGTGATGAATATCGGAGATACCGATCTTGGATTAGGGATAGAATATCTGAAGACCCTTCAAAAGAAAACAAAGATCCCGTTCATTTCCGCCAATCTCAAAGATATTAAAACAGGGAAGACCATCTTCAAACCCTACCTCATTAGAGAAATAAAGGGAATAAAAGTAGGGATCCTTGGTCTTTTGACTCCGGATCTCTCCATTCCTGTTCGCAAGGAAATGAAGACAGCTTTTGTCGAGGACCCTGTGAAGGTTGCCATGGATATGAAAAAAGGTCCTCTGTCAGGTTGTGATCACATCATTGCCCTTGCTCACCTGAATCCCTTTGAGATCGAGTCTCTTGTTAAAGAGACTCCGAAAATATCGGTCATTATTGGAGGAAACGACCGCTATTTCATGCTCCCTAAATATTTTCAGAATACCCTTTATGTTCAAACGGATGCCTTTGGTCTTCATATCGGGAGATTGAACTTAAAACTGTTTAAAGGAGGAAATTATAGTTACAAACATTCTCTGGTCCTGATGCACCCTGAAATGAAATCCGATCCCGAAATCCAGGATTTAATTGATTCATCCAGAGACCAGCTCAAACGGCCGCTGCCTTAATCCAACCTAACCCTTATAACTCCCCCTTCCCCCTCTTAAGGTAAGTCGCTGCGACTCGAAACCGAGAGGGGGAAGATGGATGGGGGCGTTAGATGGGGAGGTAGGGAGGGGTTATGGAAAGAAAAGGAAGTTAGAAAGGAGGAAGATGATGATCTCGAAAACGAAGATATTTGGCACCCAATCTTGACCTTATACCCTAAAGGCTCGGGAAGCCTTTGGCGTCAATGCAATCTTCCTGGACGTCGGAGACAAAGCAAAACTTGAAGAGATGTTGAAATATTCGAAAGGGAAAAGACAAATACCGGTCGTTGTTGAAGGGGACAAGGTGACCATCGGTTTTGGCGGATCCTGAGGAGTCTAAAAACCGGCGGTTTGCCGGTCTAATCTCCGTAATCTAAACTAATCTTAGTCATCAGGTATAATTCATAAATTTTTATAAGAGGATTATACCAGGAGGAAAACATGAGCTTCTGGAATCTTAATACATTAAAACTGGGGGAGTTCCGGCCTGGTATCTGGAGCAAAATCGAATCCGGAAAAAATTTGACGATGGCCGTCATGGAAATTACCCCTGGAAAAGAAGGGATGGCCCACGAGCATCCCTTTGACCAGTGCGGCATAGTTGTAGAAGGTGAAATTGAGATGTCTGTGGGCGAAGAGAAAAAACTCCTTAAAGCGATGGAAACCTACTTCATCCCCGCCGGAACAAACCACAACTGGAAGACGTTCACCTCCTCGGCAAAGATTTTAGACGTGGTGGCGAAACAGGGTTAAAGAATATGATTCTCTTCAGATTAATCCAATTTCTTTTTATTATCCCTAACGAGACAACACGAAAAACCATGGACGACACGGACGCTGGGCGAGATCTGATCCTCTGCAAAGATGCGGACGATATGTTTAAGAAGTTGGGTATCTGATAATTGCTCCCAGCCTATACTCGTCAGATCTAGAGGGGCCACCACCTTACTCCTCCATTTTTGAAGGAACATGTGGCCACCCAGATCTTTTCATGTAATCGAAACTTTTTTTCTTACTACTTAAACATCCCCCTAAATTATTTTTGATTTTTCATATCTAATTTGGTAGATTAGGGTCAAATCATCCCCCCGCAATGAAGGAGATGCGAAAGCATCTCCTCTTACCCATAGAAAAGTATTAATCCGGCAATTTGGTATTCGACAATGGTAAACCAATACGATTGGCCTCCGTTAACCTTTTCTAATACTTTATTACTCATGTAGGTTGTACGATGAGTAAGAAACTTTCCTATGAAAGGTATCATTGGTTCCACGGACAGATAAAACATAGGACATCCTTTGGGGGAGGTATGGGTGATATAGTACACCTAAAAATCCAGCGTAGACCCGATAAGGAGATCATCTAATGGAGACAAGCATAGCAGTTTTCAAGGGAAAGGGAATCAGGAAGACTCTTCACAACAACGAGTGGTGGTTTTCAATCATTGATGTTATCGAAGCCCTTACGGGAAGCGAGAGACCTCGAAAGTATTGGAGCGACTTAAAAAAGAAACTTCTCGAGGAGGGATTCGAGGAGTTGTCCGAAAAAATCGGACAACTGAAATTGCAATCCAGTGACGGAAAATTCTACGCAACTGACTGTGCCAATACCGAAACCATGTTTCGCATCATTCAATCCGTTCCCTCTCCTAAAGCAGAACCCTTCAAACGGTGGCTGGCGAAGGTTGGCTACGAACGGGTACAAGAGATCGAAGACCCTGAGCTGGGAACAAAGAGGACCCGTGCTCTCTATAAGGCGAAAGGCTACTCGGATGACTGGATCGAAAAGCGGATTCGCGGTATTGCGATCAGAGAAGAACTTACGGATGAATGGAAAAAGAGAGAAGTAAAACGTGAAAGAGAGTATGCAATTCTTACTGCCGAAATCGCAAAGGCTGCTTTTGGCGTAACACCAACGGAGCACAAGAAAATAAAAGGCCTTAAACGGGAAAATCTCCGGGATCACATGACCGATCTTGAGTTGATTTTCTCGATGCTGGGTGAAGCAGCTACGACCGAGATAACGCGAGTCGACGATGCGAAGGGATTTCAGGAAAGCAGGCATGCTGCACGCAAAGGAGGAGAGGTCGCCGGTAAAGCAAGAAAAGACCTTGAACAAAAAACCCGTAAGCGGGTCGTCTCGCGTGAGAACTACCTCACAACTCCCCAGGGAATAAAGAAGATAGAAAGGAAGTGATGTCGGAATGACCGAACCGATTCTTCCGCCACATTTCAAAATCGCCAAAACAAAAAAAGGCGGCGAGGATCTATCTTTGGGAATTTAACCATGAAGAAAGAATTCTACGCCCATTCAAAAGAAGGAGAACCACCCGAGAACTGGCACCGCCTGGAGGCCATCTGTGTATTTTCCGCCCTCTTTATATGGCTTCATGTCGCGCCCCACGTGGGCGCGTGGATTGAAACATGTGCCCTCCTACCAGCTTATCGTAGCTGTCCCGTCGCGCCCCACATGGACGCGGGCGAAAAGGTTGACTTAATTTTTCAGCCAACCCACACGGTTCATCCAGGGAATTATAAGATTGTCACTACTGGAGAGAGGTGGTGGCTTGGGCTTTGAGGACTTCCTCTTTCAAGAGGGACCAGATATCTCTGAAGAGGGCTTCATAGATTGAAGTGGACATCAGTTCAGTGGACCGGGGCCTCCGCAGCGGGTTCTGAATGATCTCCTTGATCCGGCCCGGCCTTGCGGTCATCACCACGATGCGGTCGCTTAAGAGAATGGCCTCCTCAATGCTGTGGGTGATATAGACCACGGTCTTCTTCGTCTTCTCCCAGATCCCAATCAATTCCTCGGAGAGCAGATACTTGGTTTGTGCATCAAGGGAGGCAAAGGGTTCGTCCATGAGAAGGATTTCAGGATCATTGGCAATGGCGCGGGCAAGGTTGACGCGCTGCCTCATCCCTCCTGATAGTTCATGGGGAAAACGGTCCTCGAAGCCGTGGAGGTGCACCATATCGATCAATCGTTCCAGCGTCTCCTTCTGAACAGGCGATGGAACCTTCCTGATCTCCAGACCAAAGAGGATATTCTTTCTCACCGACCGCCAGGGAAAAAGGGCATTCTCCTGCCAGACCATTGAAGTCGCTGGCCGATCCGTTGAGGTTCGTTCGATCCGGATTCGGCCTTCCGTAGGTCGGCCGAATCCTGCAATCAGGCGAATGAGGGTCGTCTTTCCACAGCCGCTGGGTCCAACTAAAGTGACAAATTCGCGGTCCCCGACCACAAGGTTGACCTCCTGGAGGGCACAAACCTCCTGAAGGGTCCGGGGGTCCCGATAGACCATGGAAAGATCTTCTATGAAGATGGGCATGGGTGATCAGATTATTAATGAACCCGTTATTGAAAAGAAATATTAAGAAAATCTCCCCTCCCCCTCTTTGCCAAAGAGGGGAAAAACCTCTCTTTTGCAAAGGGAGGGAAGGGAGGGATTAAAGTGTTGACGTCTGGACAATTATGAGCCAATTTTATCGTTACTTTGAAACGAGAGATTGAGCATCAACTTTCCCGATTTTTTTGAGCGCATCCTCCAGCAGGGTGAGGTCCATAATTTTTCTGTAGTCAATCTTCTCCTTGATATACTTCCGCTCTAAGTACCAATCCTGCTGCATCTCCAGCGAATCTAAGAAAATGATTCCATTCGGATCCACATACGACCAGGTGAAGGTTTCAAGAAGGTCTTTGGGCATCTGGGTGAACTTCGAGGCCAGATCGAGAACCTTTGCCCGTTCCCCCTTCCCTTTTGCAGCACGAAGGTACTCGCGTACCCCCTTGAAGGTTGCAGCCAGGAAATCGACCCCTTTCTGCCGATCGCTCTTCAGGAGATTTTCAGAGAAGAAAAGCATGGTGAATTGGATCTGGAACGGGAGCGCCGAATAATCGAGAAGATACTCCGCAAATCCCTCCTGCACAGCCCTCACTCCAAAAGGCTGGATGAAGAAGGCCGCATCCACGCCACCGGATTTCAGCGCGGCGATGGAATCAGAGAACTTGGCAATCTCCACAATCTTGACGTCTTCCAGACGCAGCCCAACCGTTCGAAGGGCGGCATCAAAGGTTTGTGTGCGGATCATCGCATTAAAAGAGACCCGGCGCCCCTTGAGATCTTTGAGCGTCCTGACCTCACCTTTATCATAGAGGTCCTTTCGAACCAGGATGCCATTGAGATGAGTGCCAAACCATTTTGGACTGGAATGGCTATAGCCGCAGGCAATCCGGCTTCCGAATCCAGCGACAGCCATATTGACGAACCCCGCTGAATTTCCAGCCATCAACACATCAATCTGTCCGGAGGCTAAGGCAGGGAGCTGGTCTCTAGGGCTGGGAAGGTCTATGATCTGAATATCCAGCCCTACCTCTTTATAAAATCCCATCTCCTTGGCCACCATCAGGGGCGTAATCTCTAAACCCACTGCCCCCGCTACCTTCACCATTTTCAGCTCGGCTGCTCCTGCGCTCGAAACAGTGAGGATAAAAAAGAAGAGAACAAAGAACAAACCTACTTGAAGTCTCTTTCTCATCTCTTTCCGACCATCCATCTTTTCCTCCTTTCTCATCGAATGCCCTGAATATCCCGGCTCCAGGGCATTGTCTTCCTGGACACCCACTCCAGGCAGGTCGTCACTAAAATACTTAAGGCTCCTAATAGCGTGAGGCCGGCAAAGATGCCGGTCATATCCATCATGTTTCCTCTTACTCCTAAAAAATATCCAAGCCCCTTGTCTCCGAAAATCATCTCCGTCACCACCGTGGATAGAAACGCAATGCCCATGCCCAGACGAACACCTGCAAAGATCATGGGAAGCGCTCCCGGTAAAATGACCTTTTTAAAGATCTGCATCGTTTTGGCCCCGAGATCCTGAGCGGCCATGACCAAAATCGGATCCACCTGTCGCACACCCGCAATCGTATTGATCAGGACCACATAAAAGACGGCCATGGCAATGATGACCAACCGTGACATCTCTCCAATCCCGAGGTAGACAATGATCAGCGGAAGCAGAGCAACCTTGGGCAGAGGATAGGTTGCCGCGATGAAGGGATTGATCGCTTCATATATTCTTTTTGACCAGCCCGCAGGGATTCCCAGACTCAATCCGATTAGAGCGCCCCAGAAAAAACCATGAAAAATTCGGCCCAGTGTGACAGTTCCATGGAGAAGCAGCTCTCCGGAGCCGATCGTTTCAATCAGAGTTTTCATCACAGACAAAGGGGAAGGAAGAAAAAAGGGATTGACCAGTTTGAGGGAGACCATGGCCTGCCAGAGAAGAAGAAATCCGATAACCGTCACCACGGAATAAGGGCTTACTTTCAGTCGCTTCCTAAACATGGCTGTCCCCTTATGATCATTCCGGAGTTGAGTGTCGGCCTGTGATTTTGGCAAAGAGTTTTTTCTCAATGAATCGAGGTCTTAATGGAAGGGGCAAGGCCAGATGGATGCATTGCTCAGGGCAATCCATCACGCACGCCCCGCAATGAAAACATTCATCCGGGCGAAACACACGCGGAACATTGGAATTTCGGACCAGCTTAAAAACATCTTCGGGACAGGATTCTATGCAAAGCTTACAACCCGTGCAGAGAGAACTGTCAATTGTAACAGGCATAGCCATTCCTCACGTGGAGCCCCACGGACATAGCTTGTGGCACAATTCATAACGTCCGAGAGGGGCGACATCCCGGCAAAAGCCAGAGTGGCCTTCTGCTGTCGGGGTTAAATGTACCGGTATTCAATGGGTCGATGCTCAATCTGAATCTGATCCCCGATTTGTCGGATAAGAATCCATTTCTTCCATTCCGGAGGATCCCACTGAGGGTGATCCACCCGAAAATGGAGATGATAGTGGCTGCTCGCCCGACGTTCTAATGCTGCTGTCAGGCAGGCCCTGGCGATCGTCGCCAGATTTTCAACTTCAAGGCACCGCATCACCTCATGAGCATGAGGCGCAGCCATTCTCCATTCTTCAACCAGTTCCTGCAACCGGTATAATCCGATCTGAAGCCCCTCCTCAGACCGAATGTCCCCCATATAGGAAGACATCAGTTTCTGTAAAGCCAGGTTCGCCTCAGGCCATTGATCCTTTCCTTTCGGCCTGTGCTTTTTAATTCGCAGCAATATGGGGTCTGTTAAATCTGCGAACCGATCCTGGGCTGAGACACGTTTTGCATGTCGAGCGGCATTTCCCCCTGCCCTCCAACCTAATGTGATGGCTCCGGGTCCGGCTCCCCAGGGTAATCCTGCGATCACTTCGCCGGCAGCGAACAGGCCTGAAAGGGTGGTCTGACATTGTCCATCCACAAATAGCCCGCTTCCTCCGCTCACCCGACGTTCATAAACATCATCTTCCATCAAGTGGGTTCTAAAATCTTTGCCATGCTCTTTCATCCATTCGAGAAGAATCCAGCATCCCCCTTCTTGCCGAAGCCCCCATTCAACGAACTCGACTTCTTCGGATGAAAGGACGGTTGTATCGCGGAACACCGGCAAACGGATCTTTCCTTCTTGGACTCTTGCCCGGGTCCAGCCCGCTGTAAAAGCAGGCCAGCGATAGTAAGACTCGCCCGGAAAAGGATAATCAAGCGCAATCCCCTGGGCATCTACAGTCTTGGCCGGCCAGTAAGTTCCTGACCCTGCCCTCTGGAGATTCTTGGGACCCCGAATGGCATTGGTCCCTTCCATGTTCGCGAGAGCGGCTCCAGCCCGAAGTGCTATAGCCAGTCCATCGCCTGTCGAGGAGGGAGGATAGTAGGTATTCATCAGGACTCCCGTAATATTCATGAAGAGCCTGAAACAGGCGCCTGTGGTTAAGACAACGCTCTTTGTCTTAATGAGGGTGAGTGAACCATCGCGGGTATTCATACCAATGGCGCCTGCCACCTGTCCATTTCGAACCAGGAGGTCAACCACCATGGTTCGATTCAACACAGGTATTTTCTGACGATGAAGTTCTTTTGTGAGTTTGGGTTTGATGTCGCGGCCTCCCATATAGAGGGCGCTTCGAACCTTATGGAGTTGTGGGAAAAGATAATATTGCCCATCCTTCTTATAGAATTCGATTCCCATCTTTTCGAGGTCTTTGACACGATCAAATCCCTCGGAAGCCATAGCATAGATCAGATCCTGATTGACAAAACCGAAGGCAAGCTCTGTGTGATCCCGGACAAGGTCTTCCGCCGCCCATTTGGAAAGCCCCGGAACAATGACGCCTCCAAAATGGTCGTTACCCGTTCCTGCGCCTCCGCTCCGGCGGACATTGGCCTTTTCCACAACAAGCACTTTGGCGCCTTCTTGATGGGCATGAAGGGCAGCCATGCAACCGGCCAATCCTCCGCCGATCACTAAAACATCCGTCTCTTTAACCTGCTTGAATTCCTTTGGGCTCATGGAAAATGTGTTGAAAAATTAAAAGGTAGGCTTCGGTTATGGATAACAGACTTCCGCTTCTTTTGTCAACCGGATGAAGGACAATGAATCTGCCTCCTCAATACTTGATGGATAAGGGCGGCTAAAAAGCAACCAAAACTAAAACTTCTGCTATAAATGCGATCGCATTTATAGCAGAAGTTGGGAAACGCGGAAGGGATGAGACTTTCAGAAGTGGCGTGGGATCCTGACGCCTCATTAATAAATGTTACCGGAGAGAAATGAAGAGAGAGGTATCGTGACCAAAGGTTTTTGAGAACGTAAGATTCTAAAAATGGTATTCATCTTGTC
>Ga0194119_10001009_pt1 | contig 52471 bp, 46 predicted proteins | sample TA2MahC100mmetaG_FD_148620 | JGI IMG/M metagenome (GOLD analysis project Ga0194119, IMG submission 148620) | Freshwater microbial communities from Lake Tanganyika, Tanzania - TA2015018 Mahale Deep Cast 100m | ecosystem: Environmental > Aquatic > Freshwater > Lake | place: Tanzania: Lake... | reverse complement strand
AAACAGCTGATTACGTTGTTTCTTTGATGGATATTCAAGGAAGAATTGTTTCAACGATGAATTTAAACAATGCTTCTGGTTCTCAAACCTTAGCCTTTGGAACTGAAAATCTAGCAAAAGGAAGTTATGTCGTAGCTATATCATCAAATGGATTTAAAACAACTAAGCATGTTGTGATTAAATAATAAATTTATCAATGATGAAAAACGCCTTCGGAAACGGAGGCGTTTTTTTTTGTCATAAAATCAGGGTGTTAAACTTACTAAGATTAATCTCTACCAAGTGTGTCGAGCAATAACAACTACTAAATAAGTAGTATATTCAGAATTTGGTATGTTTACCCAACCAATTCCAATATCAACTCCTTTACCAAAGAACTCATCAATTCCTAATAAATGGACTCTATGTCCCGCTTTATTGTGATCTTTTTCATCGTTGTCATTGAGTAATTGTATGATTGCCGCTTTGGGATCTGAAGAACCCGCTGCTAATGATTCAACATAGTTGGCTGATGGATCATCTAACCACTCCTTTGGTAACTTATATCCAGCTTTTGCAACGTAGTAATTCATCCCATATCCTTTCAGATCAACATGGTCAAAATACTCGTTTTTAGCTAAATCCTCTGCTTTAGCTTGAGCTACTTTTGCAAGCGTATCGTTCCATTTTAAAGCATGACGGGATTTAATTCCTGATAGTGAAACACCTACTTCATTAGAGTAAGAACTAGGATTGGCTCTAACCTTATTGAGGTACAAAAATGCTTCTTTAACTAGGTCATTTTGAGAGTGAATCGATGCTTGAGTGAAAAACAAAGTAATAAATAATAGGAGGGATGGTTTTTTCATAATAATTATTGTCAATTACAAATCGAAATATGAAAAACGAGATTTAAACTATTTGTTACCACAAAAAATTGATAAAACTAAATCAAAACTCATAATTTTTTTGTATATTGAAATAAAACAATTATTATGCCTGATAAAGTTCAAATTGAAAATATTCTTTTTTTAGATATCGAGACGGTACCACAAGTTTATTCATACGAGGAACTAGATGAAGATACACAATATCTATTTGAGTCTAAAACGCGTTCGCAAAAAACAGAGCTTAAAACCTATGAAGAAATTTACCAAGAACGTGGTGGGATCCTTGCTGAATTTGGTAAAATAGTATGTATTTCTGTTGGCTATCTTCGTACGAATTCTTTTGGGGATAAAATGATGCGAATCAAATCATTTGACCATGATGATGAAGAAACATTATTGACTCAGTTTAAGAAAATGATTGAGGAACATTATTCCTCTCCAAGTAATTTGTTATGTGGGCATAACGCAAAGGAATTTGATTTTCCATATATCTGCAGAAGAATGTTAATTAATGGAATAAAAATTCCGAATATTTTAAATCTTTCAGGTAAAAAACCGTGGGAAATAAATCATATTGATACGATGGAGCTTTGGAAATTTGGGGACTACAAGGCTTATACTTCATTGGCGCTTTTATGTCATGTTTTTAAAATTCCCACTCCTAAGGATGACATCAGTGGAGGCGATGTTGCAAGAGTCTATTATGAGGAAGCTGATTTACCACGAATCGCGAGGTATTGTGAGAAAGATGTGGTAGCGTTGATACAATTATATTTGAAAATGTCTGGAAACAGTTTAGTAAAAGAAGAAAACATAAAAACGGTTTAATTTTCATTTTCCCTTATTTTATTTCCTTGGCTATTGATCCAAATGTTTTGTTGAACATCAAACTTTCAATTTTCCTTCGAAAGCTTTTTTAAATTTGTCAACTTTTGGTCTAACAACAACCTGGCAATATTGATTTTGTGGGTTTAAAGCGAGGTAATTATGATGGTATTTTTCAGCCCTGTAAAAATTATTGATTTCGGTTACTTCAGTCACAATTGGATTCTCCCATACTTTTTCAGATGACAATTTAGAAATGAAAAATAGTGCTCTTTCTTTTTGGTATTCTGAATGATAAAAAATGACGGAACGATATTGAGTACCAATATCATTACCCTGTCGATTCAATTGAGTAGGGTCGTGTACAAACCAAAATATTTCTACTAATTCATCATAAGTAATTTTGTCATCATCAAATACGACTTGGGCAACCTCCGCATGGCCAGTGGAACCCGAACAAACTTCTTGGTAACTTGGATTTATTTTATGGCCTCCGGCATATCCCGGATATACATCCAATACACCGTTTAGTTGAGAATAACACGCCTCAATACACCAAAAACAGCCCGCTCCAAATGTTGCTTCTTTTATCATGAATCCTTTTTTTTGAATTTCAAAGCTACTGAATTGATACAATATCTTAATCCAGTTGGTTCAGGGCCGTCATTAAAAACATGTCCAAGATGAGCATCACAGCGTGAACATGATACCTCTTCTCGAATCATTCCGATCGAAGAATCAATTTCAATATGAATGTTTCGTTTATCATATACCTGAAAATAACTGGGCCATCCTGTACCTGAGTTAAATTTATGCTCACTTGAAAATAATTCAAGATCACAACAATAACAATGATAAATTCCTTTTTCCTTATTATTTTTAAATTTATCTGTCCCTGCACATTCTGTCCCTGCTTTTCGAGTCACATCAAATACCTCTTGAGGAAGGATTTTTCTCCATTCAGCATCTGTTTTTTTTATTTTCAATGAATCTGGAAATGCGGTATTTATTTCCTCAGATTGTTTTGTATTTTGAGCGCATCCCTGTCCAAGAAACACAATGAATAGGTTTAGAAAAAATAATTTCATAGAAGAAGGACAATTTAATCCTGCAAATTGTTTTAACAAGGTTTTATTATTCGGATTAATTGCATAATTTTTCCAACCACTCTTTTATTTTTTGTAAATTCGAGTTTAAAACTAAAAAATATTATGGAAAATTCTGTTCAAAAAGGACATCCAAAAGGGTTGTATCTATTATTTGTAACTGAGATGTGGGAAAGATTTTCGTATTATGGAATGCGTGCAATTCTATTCCTATTTATGACAAAGATGCTGTTATTAGATACTGATTTCGCTTCAGGGCTCTATGGAAATTATACGGGATTAGTTTATTTAACGCCACTTATCGGTGGATATATTTCTGACAGGTATTGGGGGAATAGAAAATCAATTTTTATTGGCGGTATTGTAATGGCAATCGGCCAATTTATGTTATTTTTCAGTGCGAGTAGTCTCGGGACATCGATGGCTCCAATTGCCTTTTACGTTGGATTACTATGTTTGATAATCGGAAATGGGTTTTTTAAGCCAAACATTTCTACAATGGTCAACCAACTATATGCTCCAGGAGATAAGAGAGTTGATGGTGCATTTTCCATTTTTTACATGGGAATAAATTTGGGAGCATTCTTCTCTCCGCTGGTTTGTGGAACTTTGGCTGAAAAAATCGATTATAAGTGGGGGTTTTTTGCAGCAGGAATTGGAATGGTGATAGGGGTTGTAGTTTTTGAATTATTAAAAAATAAGTATATTATTTCAGCAACCGGGGAAGTAGTAGGAGGGAAACCGGTAGCAGAGGTTAAGGAATCTAAAAATGAATCTTCATCCACAACGATTGATTTTAAAAGATTGGGTTTATGGATTACTATTTATGCTGCACTCTGGGTGGGATTTATGTTCGGATTAAAATTTAATTTTGTATCAACCCTCATTTTTTCAACTTCAATTGCTGCATCGGGCTTTGTTATCACAGATCCCTCTTTAACTAAATCTGAGAGAAATCGCATAATTGTTATCTACATCATTGCTTTTTTTGTTATTTTCTTTTGGTCGGCGTTTGAGCAAGCAGGAGCTTCATTAACCCTATTTGCTGATCAACAAACAGATCGAACCATTTTTGGTTGGGAGATGCCTGCCTCATATTTTCAATCGGTAAACCCCTTGGCAATTATTATTCTTGCTCCAATTTTTGCTATCCTTTGGGGATATTTAGGAAAGAAGAATCGTGAACCGGCTTCACCAATAAAACAGGCTTTCGGTTTGTTTCTTTTGGCGGTTGGTTATTTAATTATTGCCTTTGGTGTTCAAGGGGTAGAAGGAGCTGCAAAAACAAGTATGTTTTGGCTATTGAGTATGTATCTTGTTCATACGATGGGTGAGCTTTGTTTGTCTCCAATTGGTCTTTCTATGGTTGCTCGTCTTTCTCCTGTTCGCCTCGGATCTCTTTTGATGGGGATTTGGTTTATGAGTAACGCTATGGCGAATGATTTTGCTGGAATGCTAAGTAAATTGTACCCTGAAAAAATGGTAAGTGTTGAAAAAGTAATTTCTTCAGAGACAAAATACAATTTAGTACTTGTTGATAAAAGCAAAAAAGACAACAAAACGATTGAGAATACGGAGAAAATAAATAATATTGAAAGTCTTCCTATATCCTCTGTTCAATTTGATAAAATTAAGGATACAAGGGTTAAGCAAAATATTTATGATGATTTAGCCGGAAACGCTCAAGCGAAAGAAAAATCTTTATTTGGAATTAAGGTAGATTCGCTTTATAGCTTCTTTATGGTTTTTGTGGTAATGGCCGGGGTTGCAGCAGTAATACTTTTTCTTTTGTCCAGTAAGTTATTGAAAATGATGGATGGTATTCGTTAGGAAATAATTTATTAGCTATGTTCAACTTTAAAAAACATCCAAAGGCATTGCCTTTTCTTTTCCTTTCTGAAATGTGGGAAAGATTTGGATATTACTTAATGATCGGTATTTTTACCCTTTATCTGAAAGATGCGGTTGATGGTTTTGGGATGACAGAGGCAGAAGCTTCTGATTTATACGGTACGTTCATTGCTTTTGTATTTTTGACTCCATTTATTGGGGGGTTGCTGGCGGATCGTATTTTGGGCTATCGATTTGCGATAAATCTTGGAGGGCTCATGATGGGCGCAGGATATTGCCTAATGGCGGTTCACAATATTACGGCACTTTATGTAGCGATGTTTTTGGTTATTCTTGGAAATGGATTTTTTAAACCAAATATTTCTTCACTCCTAGGAAATTTATATAATAACAATGAGTATAAACAGCATAAGGACGAAGGTTACAATATTTTTTATATGGGAATTAATATTGGCGCTTTCGTTTGTAATTTTTTTGGTGCAGCTTTATACAATATGTTGGGTTGGGGAGCAGCCTTTTTGGCTGCAGGAGTTGGTATGTTTATCGGATTATCCATTTTTTGGATGGCGACAAAGCATATCAAGCAGGTAGATGTAATAAAACCGACCTCACCCAATGATTTGTCTTTATTGAAGATTTTTGGCTTGGTATTATTTCCTGCCATCGGCTTTGGATTAATTGGTTATTTTCTACCAACTCCCCTTGTCGGTTCACACAGTACCGATGCATTCCTTTTCGGTTGCATCCCTGTGATTTTCTTTTATGGAAGTTTGTACGTTCGCTCTCCGGAAAAAGAGAAAAAACCGATGGCAGCCATGTTGGCGATATTCTCGGTGGTAATTGCTTTTTGGGCGGTATTTAAACAAAATGGATCAACATTAAATACATGGGCGGATCGCTACACGGATCGTGAGATCCCTGCTTCGATGGTTTCAACGATGAGTTCTATAAAATTAGTTGATACAGTTACCTATGCTAAGGATAGTGTTGTGGTAATGGATAATCAATTCAGAGTGAAGGATAAAAAGATGAAAGAATATAATTATCCGGCCTATTTTAAAAATATGCCTAAAGAGGAACTGCCTAAAGAGGGAGATAATTTGTTCTTGTTTAATACGAACTTATTTCAATCTGTTAATCCGTTTTGGGTAATAATTTTGACCCCCTTGATACTTGCTTTTTTCGCCTTTTTAAGAAATCGAGGAAAGGAGCCCTCAACACCCGCCAAGATTGCAATAGGTTTATTTATTTCTGCTTTATCATGTATCGTAATGGTCTGGGCGGTTCAAGCAACTGAAAATGGAACATTCAAAGCAAGTGCATGGTGGTTTATTTCGTCGTATGCTGTGATAACTGTAGGTGAACTTTTCTTGAGTCCAATGGGACTATCGTTAGTGAGTAAATTAAGTCCACCGAGAATTACGGCCCTTATGATGGGAGGTTGGTTTTTGGCTACTTCCATTGGAAATAAATTATCAGGAGTTTTGAGCAGTATGTGGGATGGGTACGCAGATAAATCAGACTTTTTTTGGATAAATACTTTATTTTTAGCTTTGGCCTCTGCTTTGATGTTTCTTATGATGAGGTGGCTCAACAAAATTTTTAAAGAATACACATAAGAAGCTTTCTGTAAGAGTGTATGAACTTAACAGGAAAACATTTTATAACTTTAATCTGAATTCTAAATCAATATTATGATAGGGCCATTTAATCTTCAAAAATGGATCGATGAAAATCGAGATCTTCTTAAACCGCCTGTTGGAAATAAAAATCTTTACAAAGAAGCAGGTGACTTTATTGTTATGGTAGTTGGTGGGCCTAATTCACGCAAGGATTATCATTACAACGAAAGTGAAGAATTGTTTTATCAATTGGAGGGAGATATAAACGTTCGAATTCAAGAGGATGGCAAAGCAAAAGATATTCATGTCAAGGAAGGCGAAATGTTTTTGCTGCCTGGAAAAGTTCCTCATTCTCCGCTGCGTGGATCAAATACTGTTGGTTTGGTAATAGAAAAAGTTCGAAAAGGAACTAATCTTCAGGATGGTCTCATGTGGTTTTGTGAAAAATGTAATACTCCGTTACATTCGTATCGATTTAAACTAACCAACATTGAAAAAGATTTCATACCAAGATTTAAAGAATTTTATTCTTCCTTAGAATATCGAACATGTAAATCTTGTGGCCACGTCATGGAGGCCGATGAACGTTATGTTTAAAGATGAATTCAAAAGAAAAAAAAACGTTAAGTAAAAAAGCTTCGCCATTTATTAAGTTTTCTTCCTTAGGGATACAAATGGGAATTATAATCGCCTTTTTTACTTGGCTTGGAGTATATCTTGATGAAAAATTTCAATTGAGAACGCCATGGTTAACGATATGCTTATCACTTTTCGGGGTCTGTTCATCGTTGTATCTAGTGATAAAGGAAGTGATTAAAATGGGAAGGGATAATGAGTAAAATTTCCTTTAGTTTTAGGTTTTTAGGATCAAACTTTTTTCTTTTTTTCCTAATTTTTATTTTGAAGCTTTCCGATGTTTTGACTTTACCTTTCAATCAGGTCAATTTTGTTTTGGTAAGTTCACTTATTGCCTTGTTAATTTCGTTTATAATTATTATCCCCGCTATTGGAGAAAAGAAAGAAACTTTTCTTTTACAAATTCTTGTATTGACCATTTTACAATTACTACTAATGCTTCTTATTTGTGCTTATGAAATAAATTTTTGGGAAGAGCTATCACAACAAGTAATTTTATTTCAGTTAATTCCTTTTGTTTGGCTCCTAATAACTCAGACCATTCTCTTGTATAAACACTCACGAATTGATTAACTCCTCTGTGATAATTTTAGTCTAGTTTTTCCTGGTTGTCCCATCTTGAAACATTTTGAACACCCTCAACTTGTTCGAACTTATGCATCAGTAACTCCAAATGTTCGGTGTCGTAGACCATTACTTTGATTTTTCCTTCAAAAATCCCATCCTCTGTATCAAAAGAAATTGACTTCATGTTCACATTACTCTCTTTAGAAATGATTTCAGTTAATTTATTTACCAGGCCAATTTGGTCGATACCAATTATTTTTATTGCAGCCTCTCTCTCGACAAGTTTATCTGATTTCCATTCTGCCTTTATACAACGATAGGCCATTTTTGACATCATATTTTCAGCATTCGGACAATTGAATCGATGGATTTTTATTCCTTCATTTATACTTATGAATCCGAAGACTTTATCTCCAGGTATTGGATGGCAGCATTTAGCCATTTTGTAATCGAAGCCATTGAAATCATTTCCAATAATTATGGTGTCAGATTTTGTATTGACCATGGGAAATTGTAATCCATACTCATCCTTCGGTTTTTTAATGCGAACAACTTTCTTTTGAAGAAATCCATTCAACTCATCGATATCGCGTAATTTTGATAAATCAATCTTTCCTTTTGCAATACGAAAATAGAGTTCTGTTGTTGTATTGAGTCCATAATGGTTTGTTAGAAAAGTAATGTTATCTGAGTTGAACTTGAGATTAAATTGTTTGAATTTACGTTCTAAAATTTCTTTACCATCCTGAGCTACAATTTTACGTTCTTCGTTTAATGAGGATTTTATTTTTTGTTTTGCCCGAGCGGATACGACAAAACGCAGCCAATCTTCGGAGGGTTTTTGTTTACTAGAGGTGATAATTTCCAATTGATCACCATTCTGTAATTGATAACTTAATGGAACCAGTCGGTTATTGACTTTAGCACCGATGCATTTATTTCCGATATCTGTATGAATATCATAAGCAAAATCTACAACCGTAGAACCAATGGGAAGTACACGCAATTCACCTTTTGGTGTGAATACATAAATTTCGTCATTAAATAGGTTAGACTTAAACTCATTTACAAAGTCAAGTGCATTATCATCAGCACTTTCCAATAAATCACGTATCTCTGTAATCCAACGGTCAAATTTATTTTCATCATTTTTTGATTCTTTATAGCGATAATGAGCCGCAAAGCCTTTTTCAGCGATTTCATCCATGCGTTTAGAACGAATCTGTACTTCAACCCACCTACCTTGAGGTGACATGACTGTGGTATGCAATGATTCATATCCATTCGCCCGAGGAGTTGAAATCCAATCGCGCAAGCGCTCAGGACTTGGCTGATAAAAATCGGTCACTAAACTATAAATACGCCAACAATCAGGTTTTTCGAGCTCTGCTGGGGTATCAATGATGATTCGAATAGCAAAAACATCGTAAACTTCTTCGAATGGAATATCCTGATCTAGCATCTTTTTCCAAATTGATGAAATTGATTTTGTCCTTGCCTTAATTTCAAAAATATATCCTTCGTGTAATAAGTTTTCTCTAATTGGCGATACAAATCTGCGTATGAATCTATTTCGAACGTCTTTTGAACTTTTTAAACTTGTTTCAATTTTATTGTATATTTCAGGCTCGCAATACATCATAGATAAATCTTCCAACTCCGTTTTTATTCCATATAGACCGAGACGATGTGCGAGTGGGGCATACAGGAACTTGGTTTCTGAAGCTATTTTTAATTGTTTATCTGGCCTCATACTTCCGAGTGTTCGCATATTGTGCAAACGATCAGCAAGTTTAACTAAAACAACCCGAAAATCATCGGAAATCGTAAGAATCATCTTTCGAAAATTCTCTGCTTGAACAGAGGCATTTTCATCAAAAACTTCTGGAATTTTTGTCAAACCATCGATAACTCGTCGGACCTTTTTACCAAAGGCATCTTCAATGTCTTGCAATGTTATGTAGGTATCTTCAACGGTATCGTGCAATAATGCACATGCAACAGCTGTAGCATCCAAATCCATTTCCTCCGCACAAATTCTAGCCACTGCAATGGGGTGATAAATGTATGGTTCATTTGATTTTCGTCGAACATCTTTGTGCGCCTCCAGGGCCATATCAAACGCTTTTCGAATCAAACGAGTTTCTTCTCTATTTCGATCCTTCATTGCCCGCATCAAACCCTTGAACGCATTAAGTATTTCCTTGCGCTCTTGTTCGAAATTTATTTCAGGTAAGTTTGTCAAATTAGTAACTATTTTGCAGGTAAAATTTTTGCGGAAACTTCACCAAAACCAATTCGAATTGAATTTGCTTCACAATATCCCCTCATAATAACAGTATCATTGTCTTGAACAAATTTACGTTCCGAGCCGTCTTCAAGAGTAATTGGTTTGGTTCCTTTCCAGGCCAATTCTAACATAGAACCATAACTATCAGCAGAGGACCCTGAAATTGTACCTGACCCCATCAAATCACCGCAGCGAATATTACATCCATTTACTGTATGATGTGCCAACTGTTGGGACATGTTCCAATACATATATTTAAAATTCGATTTACAAATGGTTGTCTCGCTCGAATTTTCGGGTTGAAGTGCTACCTCTAGGTGTATATCATACGATTTATTTCCATCAAATTTCAAATAGGATAGAACCTCAGGATTTTGTTTCACAGACTCAACTGCATAAGGCTGAAGAGCATCTAAAGTAACAATCCAGGGAGAAATAGAAGATGCAAAATTTTTGGCTAAAAAAGGACCAAGCGGGACATATTCCCATGCTTGAATGTCTCGAGCCGACCAATCATTAAAAAGACAAAGTCCAAATATAAACTCCTCAGCTTCAGAGGTTAAGATTGATTCACCTAAACCTTTTCCTTCAAACGTAACAAAGGCCATTTCAAGCTCAAAATCAACTTGTCTTGACGGTTCGAATATTGGATCAGCGTTCGGGTCAGGCTTGATTTGGCCTTTTGGTCTGTGAATGTCTTGACCCGAGAGAATTACTGAACTTGCTCTACCGTGATATCCAACTGGGATCCACAACCAATTTGGTAAAAGAGCATTTGCGGGGTCACGAAACATCATTCCTACGTTGGTAGCGTGTTCACGGCTCGAATAAAAATCAGTGTAGTCACCGATTTGAACAGGCATCATCATAATTACATCATTCGCTGAAATCAAAACTTGATCTGCTTTATCCTGCATTTCACTATTAGCTTTATCTAATAATTCTGAGATCCTATTCCGCAATTTAGTGGTATTATTTTTTCCTTTTTTCATCAAATTATTTAAGAAATTAGATGAAAAATCATTCCCTTCAAATGGCAATTCAGAGAAAAAACCAAGGTTATGAACAGCGGATAAATCAAGCACATGATCACCAATTCTAACTCCAATTCGTGGGTCTGAATAAGATGTTCTAAAAACACCAAAAGGTAGATTTTGAATTGGAAAATCAGAGCCCTCGGGTACATCTACCCAAGATTTCAGGGATGGGTTATTAGCTGGTATCATTATGAACTAATTATAATTAAACTAAACATTGAATCTAAAATGCATAACATCCCCATCTTCAACAACATACTCTTTTCCTTCAACTTTGAATTTGCCAGCTTCCTTGACTGCGTTTTCTGAACCTAACGTTGTAAAATCAACATACTTCATAACTTCCGCTCGTATGAATCCTTTCTCAAAATCGGAGTGAATTACACCTGCTGCTTGTGGAGCGGTCATTCCTTTTCGAATGGTCCACGCTCTAACTTCTTTTACACCTGCAGTGAAGTAGGTTTGTAAGTTCAATAGTGAATATGCCGAACGAATTAATCGATTTACGCCCGGTTCTTCTAAACCCAGTTCATCTAAAAACAATTGACGCTCATCGTAGGTATCGAGTTCAGTGATATCTGCCTCAATTTTAGCTCCAATGATTAAAACTTCAGCTTTTTCATTTGCGATTGCTTTTCTAACCTCTTCAACGTGATGATTTCCTGTTTTTACGGAGGACTCATCGACGTTACAAACATACATTACGGGTTTAGACGTTATCAAATGAAAGCGTTTGATTATTAAAAATTCGTCTTCTGAAAAATCCAATCCACGAACAGAAATTCCTTTTTCAAGGCCTTCTTTGATTTTCAGTGCCAGTTCATTTTCTTTCACTGATTCTTTATCTCCAGATTTTATAACACGTGCTAGACTACTGATTTTTTTTTCAATAGTTTCTAAATCCTTTAGCTGAAGTTCAATATCAATTATTTCTTTATCTTTTACGGGATCAACATGACCGTCAACATGTACGATATTTCCATCATCGAAGCATCTTAATACGTGCAATATGGCATCTGTTTCACGAATATTGGCAAGAAATTGATTTCCCAAGCCTTCTCCTTTAGAGGCTCCTTTCACTAACCCTGCTATATCAACAATTTCCATTGTCGTTGGTACAACCCTCTCCGGGCTCACCAGATTTTCTAGTTTTTCTAAACGCGCATCAGGAACGGAGATTGTTCCAATATTTGGTTCAATTGTACAAAATGGAAAATTTGCCGACTGTGCTTTCGCATTTGATAAACAATTAAACAAGGTTGATTTTCCCACATTCGGCAATCCGACAATTCCACATTTTAGTGCCATAAATTATTTCAAGTGTTCTACAAAGATAGCTATTAAACCAACAGTATCATATTAAAACCAATTCGATTAATTGCTTAATTTTACCAAAAAATAAATTTACATGTCGGACGATAAAAAGATTATTTTTTCCATGGTTGGAGTTTCAAAGCAAACGCCGCAGGGGAAACAGATTATAAAGAATATTTACCTCTCTTTTTATTACGGAGCAAAAATCGGAATCATTGGTTTGAATGGTTCAGGTAAGTCCACTGTGATGAAAATCATTGCTGGGATTGATCAATCGTATCAAGGAGATGTTATTTTTTCTCCAGGTTATTCGGTTGGTTATTTACCGCAAGAGCCTGAACTGGATATTAAAAAGACGGTTAAGGAAATTGTTATGGAGGGAGCCCAAGAAACCGTGGATGTGCTAAAGGAATATGAGGATATAAATAATGCCTTCATGGACGAGGATGTTTTGAACGATCCGGATAAAATGGATAAATTAATTGCTCGTCAAGGCGAGGTACAAGATAAAATTGATGCCTTGGATGCGTGGGAATTGGATTCAAAGCTTGAGCGTGCCATGGATGCTCTGCGTTGTCCTCCAGATGACCAATTAATTGGAACACTCTCGGGCGGTGAAAAACGTCGTGTGGCTTTATGTAGACTATTGCTTCAAAATCCGGATGTATTATTATTGGATGAGCCTACCAACCACTTGGATGCAGAATCGATTGACTGGCTCGAACAACATTTACAACAATACAAAGGAACGGTGATAGCAGTAACTCACGACCGTTATTTCTTGGATAATGTGGCTGGATGGATTTTAGAATTAGATCGAGGAGAAGGAATTCCGTGGAAAGGAAACTATTCGTCTTGGTTGGAGCAAAAAGGAAATCGGTTGAAAGAGGAAGAGAAATCGGAATCGAAAAGACAAAAAATGTTAGCGCGCGAGTTGGAATGGGTACGCATGAATCCAAAGGCAAGACAAGCGAAAAGTAAAGCGCGTTTGGCAAATTACGACAAAATGATGGCGGAAGATTTGAAGGATAAAGAGGCTCGCTTGGAGTTACCTATTCCCAATGGACCTCGTCTGGGAACGAATGTTATTGAGGCCAGTAATGTTGCAAAGGGATTTGGTGATAGACTTTTGTATGATGATTTAAACTTTAAATTACCTCCTGCAGGAATTGTTGGAGTTATTGGACCGAATGGTGCAGGTAAAACCACAATTTTCAAAATGATTATGGGAGAGCTACAGCCGGATGGAGGAACTTTTTCCATTGGTGAAACGGTGAAAATTGGATACGTAGATCAAAATCACAAGGACATCAATCCCGAAAAAACGGTGTATGATGTTGTTTCAAATGGATTAGAATATGTTGAGGTGGGAAATCAAAAAATCATTTCGCGCGCTTATCTTTCCAAGTTCAATTTCAACGGATCAGATCAAAACAAGAAAGTCGGGATTCTTTCGGGGGGCGAGCGAAATCGTTTGCATTTAGCCATGACTTTAAAAACCGAAGCGAATGTTCTGCTATTAGATGAGCCGACGAATGATATTGACGTGAACACTTTGCGTGCGTTGGAGGAAGGAATACAAGATTTTGCCGGCTGCGCAGTGGTTGTTTCTCACGACCGTTGGTTCTTGGATAGAATCTGTACGCACATCCTGGCATTCGAGGGCGACTCACACGTATATTGGTTTGAGGGAAGTTATTCAGAGTACGAGGAAAACCGCAAAAAACGTATGGGAGATGCCGGTCCAAAACGGATTAAGTATAGGAAGTTGGTGAAGTAGAAATTATTTTGATTGTTGGATAAGGGAATTTTACTCCCGATTCTTCGAATCAATACTAATTGTCACTGGACCATCATTAATCAACGAAACTTGCATATCAGCGCCGAAAACGCCTGTTTTTATTGTAGTAGAGTGGAGTAGGGCTAGTTCTACAAGGAAAGATTCGTATAATGGAATAGCAATTTCTGGTTTTGCAGAACGAATGAAACTTGGACGATTTCCCTTTTTAGTAGAAGCAAATAATGTAAATTGACTAATTACTAATAATTCCCCTTGAATTTCCTGAACGGAAAGATTCATTTTGCCATCGGAGTCTGAGAAAATACGTAGATCAATAATTTTTTTTGAAATCCACTGAATATCGTCTTTTGAATCACTCTCTTCAAAGCCAACGAATACGAGCAGCCCTTTTTCAATTGAATTATAGACTTTATTTTGTATTGCTACTGAGGCCGATGAAACTCGTTGGATAATTACTCTCATTCGTAATCATTTCTTCGGTGAATATCATCTTCTTGATCTGCGATCATCTGCAAATAATTTATGTATCGTGATTCTTCTATTTCGCCCATTTCTACTGCCTTTTTAACAGCACAATGTGGTTCATTCATGTGAAGGCAATTGTGAAATTTACATTGACCTAAAAGTTTTCGCATTTCCGGAAAATAATGGGCGATTTCTTCTTTTTTCATATCAGTCAACCCGAAAGCACGGATTCCCGGACTATCAATGATAAAACCTCCGGTTTTTACGGGAAACATTTCTGCAAACGTTGTTGTATGTTTTCCCAATAAATGAACATCTGATATGTCTCCTATACGCAAGTCAATTGTTGAATCTATGCATTTTACCAATGAACTTTTTCCCACACCACTATTTCCCGCGAATAAAACCTGTTTGCCTTGGAGATCATCTTTCAAAAAGCCATAGGATTCAGTTTCTAGGGTTGAAACAAAATGACATGGATAGCCAATTTTTTCATAACTAGTTTTCCAATTGAGCATTTTACTTTTGGATTTTTGAGAATACAGATCGATTTTATTGAAAATGATTGATACCGGAATACGATATGCTTCGGCAGAAACCAAAAAACGATCTATAAATCCTTGATGCGTATTTGGTTGTTCAATGGTTATTACCAAGTAAATTCGGTCAATATTTGATGCTAAAATTTGCTTTTGCTTACTTAAATTTGTTGATTTACGAATTAAATAATTCGATCTAGGCAGTACTGAATTAATTGTGTAAATATCGGTTGTTTCTTCATCTTGATTGAGTTCCACTTTGTCTCCGACAGCAACAGGATTGGTCGTTCTCAACCCTTCAAGTCGAATTTTTCCTCGTATTCTGGCCGTTATTTCTGTCCCATTTTTAAGGAGAACATTATAGAATTTTCCGGTTGATTTTAGAACAATACCTGTGAGCATTTCTTTTTCTTAATTTTCATGGAACTTTTATCCATGTACCTGTTATAGGTTTTGATTGAAATTGTGTTTCGTCCATTTTTTTGAGATCATCCCAAATTTGTTCGATTCCTGCCTTTAGCGCATTTGTCTCATTTTGAAAACCTTCATAAATTACATTTGAGTCTGAAAAATAGGTTTTGATAAAATTTGTATCAAAATCTCCGCTTCTAAATGCTGGATGTTGCAGAACGTACTTACCAAAATCAAGGGTAGTATTCAACCCAGATATTTCATATTCATTAATTGCATCGATACACTTATCCATTGCCTCCTCTCGAGTTTCACCCCAAACAACTAATTTAGCAATCATTGGGTCATAAAAAATTGGAATTTCCATTCCTTCCTCAAAAGCGCCATCTACGCGAACTCCCGGTCCAGATGGTAAACGATACCGGTTTAATGTTCCAATATCTGGTATAAATCCATTCAAGGTGTCTTCTGCATATACACGAATTTCAATTGCATGACCTTTCATTTCAAGTTCGTGTTGAAGTTTTGGTAATTTTTCACCTCGAGCAACTCTTATTTGCCATTCAACGAGATCAAGTCCAGAAATTTCTTCAGTTACTGGGTGTTCAACTTGCAAGCGTGTATTCATTTCGAGGAAGAAAAAATCAAGGTTTGCATCCAATAAAAATTCAACAGTACCTGCTCCTTCATATGCGCATGCTTTACAAACAGCAACAGCCGCTTCTCCCATTCTTTTTCGCAATTCTGGGCTTACAACAGCGCTGGGTGCTTCCTCAACTACTTTTTGATGTCTTCTTTGAATAGAACATTCTCGCTCAAAAATATATACCGTATTTCCGTGCTGATCGGCGAAAACCTGAATTTCAATATGTCTTGGTTTTGAAACAAATTTTTCAATAAAAACTGCATCATCACCAAAAGAATTTCGAGCTTCACTTTGGGCTAAATTCATTTGCTCTTCAAATTCTTTTGGATTTTGAACCAAACGCATTCCTTTTCCACCTCCCCCGGCTGATGCCTTAATTAAAATTGGATATCCAACTTGTTCTGCAATTTTTTTTGCCTCTACCACATCTGTTATGGCGTGATCAACTCCAGGAACTAAAGGCACACCAAAATCTTTCACTGCTTGTTTTGCACTGAGTTTATCTCCCATAACTTCCATGGATTCGGGTGAAGGACCAATAAGTTTAATCCCCGCTTCATTTACTTTTCGTGCAAAAGATGCATTCTCAGATAAAAAACCATATCCTGGATGAATTCCTTCAACGCCCAATTTTTTGCAATAATCTAAAATTTTATCTTGGTTCAAATAGCTTTCAGATGAGGGACTGCCACCAAGGTAAACGGCCTCGTCAGCCTCTTTGACATGAGGAGCGTCTTTATCGGCATCCGAATAGACAGCAACGGTCGAGATATTCATTCTTTTTAGTGTTCGAATAACTCTTCTTGCGATTTCACCACGATTGGCAATTAGTACTTTTTTCATTAAACTGAGCTTTGGATACCAAAGGTAAAGATTGCATTTGATTTATGACATTGGAATTCCAAAAATCTGGTTGGTAGCCAAGACTGGTATTTTTTGAAATGTACTAAAAGAGTTTGAGAATTTGTATGAAACAAATTATTTAAAATAAAACCAGAGTGGGTATTTTTTTGACTTATTCTTTAACTTGTTTGAATCTTCTTCAAAAAAATTACAATTTTTTAAGTTGAGATATAGTTGAAATGGGATTTTCAGAACCAAAAACAAAACTACCGGCAACGAGGGCATCTGCACCTGCATCGGCCAAAATTTTTCCTGTTTCCAGATTTACTCCACCGTCGATTTCAATCAAGGCTTTTGAGCCACTTCGCTGAATGATGTTCTGTAGTTTCTTCACCTTTTCAACCGCCTGTGGAATGAATTTTTGTCCGCCAAAACCTGGGTTCACACTCATGATTAAAACTAAGTCTAAGTCGCAAATAATTTCGGATAGCACATCAACGGGTGTATGCGGATTTAGAGCTACACCAGCTTTCATTTCGTGCTGATGAATCAATTGAACAGATCGATGTAAGTGCGTACACGCCTCATAATGAATCGTTAAAAATTCAGCACCCACTCTTTTAAAATCGCCGATATATTGATCGGGATTTACAATCATTAAGTGAACATCCAATGGTTTTTTTGCATGCTTTTTTATGGCCTCTACAACGGGTAATCCGAAGGAAATATTTGGAACGAAAACTCCATCCATGACATCGATGTGCAACCAATCTGCTTCTGAATTATTCAACATTTGTACATCACGCTGGATATTAGCAAAATCACATGAAAGGAGAGATGGAGATACTATCATTGGAATCTTTTTACAGCAAAGTTAAATAGAATGCTAAAAATATCACTAATTTCGATACAACTTAAATCACCTATAATTCATGTTACTATTTTTTATCATTGGAATTACAGTTTTGATTTCAGTTTATGCTTTTCAAAATCAACAGTTTTTAGCGAAGTCGCTATTCTATCCCTACCGAGTAAAACATCACAAGGAGTATTCTCGGATAATAACGCACATGTTTATCCATGCTGACTGGGCACATCTTATTTTTAATATGTTTTCGCTTTATTTTTTAGGTCAGATTTTATTTGTTTCTTTTTCTAATTATTTCGGAGAAGAATCTGCGATTATTCATTTTGTGATTTTATACTTTTTTGGAGGAATTTTCGCTTCTTTTTTTCCGTATGCTCGCAATCATGAAAATCCAAATTATTCCTCACTTGGAGCTTCTGGTGCCGTGTCATCCGTAGTTTTTGCTGCAATTCTTTGGAATCCTACAATGAAGTTGGCTCTTTTATTTTTACCTATTCCGATTCCTGCTTATATTTTTGGTCCTTTGTATTTGGCTTTTGAATATTTTGCACTTCGTAGGGGCAGAGGAAACATTGCGCACGATGCTCACATTGGAGGAGCATTATTTGGTATCGTATACGTTCTTTTAATCGAACCAAATAAAGGTTCAGAATTTGTTCAATTAATTTTTAATTGATTTATGTCAGTAGTATATGTATATAACAATGGTCAGGTAGTGCCAAATAATTTACCAACGATTAATTTTGGTAACAGAGGTCATCTATATGGCGATGGTGTTTTTGAAAGTATTCGAGTAATAAATGGAAAGGCAATAAATGTTGATAATCATTTAATTCGTTTGATAGAGGGAGCAAAAGCATTGAAAATGCAAGTTTCAGAAACACTGACAAAAGAATTTTTAGAACAAAAGATTGCAGAATTAATTCATAAATCTCAGCTAAAAGAAGGAGCAAAATGCAGGGTTTCATTAGATCGGACTCCCGGTGGCGCTTATCTTCCTTCGTCCAATGATTCCCAATTGTATATTGATATTCAACCAGTAACTAAAAATTTTTACGAGTTGAATAGCTTTGGTATTGAGATGGATATTTATCTTGATCTAAAATTGGAAAAATCATTCTTATCCAAATTCAAGACAAAAAACGGGTTGAAATATGTTATGGCAGCGCTTTACGCGCAAGAAAAGGGTCTTGGAGATGTTTTCATGAGCAACGATAAAGGTCAAGTTATTGAAACCTCAAATAGTAATATTTTTGTTGTCCATAACGCTGTTTTATATACGCCAGGAATTGAAGACGGTTGTTTAGCAGGAACAATGCGGATGCAGATAATAAACCTCGCTATAGCGAACAATATTAAAGTTTATGAATGTCCAATCATGCCACAAAATCTTTTATCAGCTGATGAAATTTTTCTAACGAATGCTATTCAAGGTGTGCGTTGGGTGGGAGGTTTTCGAACAAAAAAATACGAAAACACAATGTCGCGTAGATTTGTGGTATTACTCAACGAGTTTTGGGACAAAACAATTGGGATGTGAGAAACTCTTCCATGCGATACAGAATGCTGATACTGGGTTTAGTTACCTTGCTACTTTTTCCGATTCCAACTTTTTTAATTCACTATTTTGTTAATCATATTTCTCCATGGCAGGTATTTGAATTCGATAGGTTTAACACCTTGAATATTGGTCTAGGATTAGAATTTGGATTTGCCTATGGAATATTGGCCATTTTGTTACTTCAAGCACCTCTCTTTGATAAGTTACCCAACCGAATAGATCATATAGTTCGTTCCATGAATTTGAATGTTGGCGATGCGATTTTTCTTTCTTTTTGTGCAGGATTTGGTGAAGAATTGTTATTTAGATCTGGTATCCAATATTACTTGGGTATTATCTTAACTTCTATAACCTTTGTAGCTATTCATGGCTATTTAAACCCAAAAAACTGGCGTTATTCGATGTATGGATTAATTGTATTGCCATTTATACTACTACTATCATTGGGCTATGAAACATTTGGATTATGGTTCGCTATTTTTGCTCATTTTTCCTACGATGCCGTTCTGTTTTTGGCAATAATTCAAAAAAAAGAAAATGATTAAAATTTCTTACCAAGAGCCTTTAAAAGAAACTAAGCTACCAATCTCCTCCAGCCCCTCCACCGCCAAAGCTTCCCCCACCAAAACCCCCGAATCCCCCACCGTTGGAATTTCCTCGTCCAGGACCAAATAATCCTCCGCCAAAATAGATTCCTCCCATACCAAAGCCGCCTTTTCCTCCGCGCAATATGAATAAAATAAAAAATATAAAAGCGAGAATAAGTATACCAACCCACCACGGATTATCTTCTCTTTTATCGTAGCTTTTATGGTTATATTCACCTTTAGCCAGTTTTGTAATTACAACGAGAGTAGCTTTAATTCCAACGTAATTTTTGTTTTCCTTCAGGAAGGGATTTAGTTCTTTTTCTACGATTCTCTTACAAGTCGCGTCAGGAATAGCGCCTTCTAATCCGCGGCCGGTAGCAATAAATGAAGTTCTTTTTCCGTCCGTTTTTGTTGGTTTGATGAGTATTACAACTCCATTGTCTTCTTTTTCTTTACCTACTTTCCATTTTTCACCAAGTTTGATGGCAAAATCAGCGCGGTCCATTCCGTTGAAATTATCAACGACTACAACAACGATTTCATTGGACGTTTCCTTTTCAAAATTCTCTAACTCTTTTTCGAGTTGCGAAGCCTCATTTGCATTTAAGAAATTAGGGAATTCTTTCGAAAGATTAACATAGAGCTTTGGAGGAGAGGGAGGGTTGGGGATTTTGTCTTGACTGAAAAATGAATTAGAAATACATCCAATGAGGAGCCATTGGGCAAGTAATTTTTTCATTTCCCTTCCCCCTGACTTAGTTCATTTGCAAGTTCATTTATATCATCTTCATAATAGGGGAAATACAGTTTTAATTTTTCACCTACATCCGAGATTGCCTGAACTAACCCATTTACGTATTCCTCTTTTTTAAAAGAATCTATTAATTGATCTTTCGTGTTTTCCCAATAATTGTCAGGTACTTTTTCATTGATGTTTTTATCACCAATTATCGCCAATTTTCGATCTTCATATGCAATATAAATTAAAATCCCATTTCGGTTTTTCGTTTTATACATTTTCAATCGATTGAAATGAGAAATCGCCTCTTTTTGAGGATCACCCGAACATTTTTTATCAACGTGTACGCGCACTTCACCCGAAGTCTGGCTCTCTGCTTTTAATATTGCCTTTGAAATAGCCATTTTGTAGGCCTCGTTGTTTTCAAATATCATTTTTAGAACTGTACTTTTGGTGCATTTTCTGAACCAGTTTGAGCCTTAAATCCAGTTTTCTTTGGGAAGGTTTCGCTGTTTAGGAACATACGTGCAAAAAATCCTCGAATAGTTGTATTGTAATCCTTGATAGCCTCGTTGTACAAGTCACGCTCTTGTTTTATTCGATTTTCTGTACCTTCAAGCTGAGCTTGAAGTGTTGCAAAATTATCCGTTGATCGAATTTGAGGATACGCTTCAAAAGCCAAATTTATGGCAGTATTTATTTTCTTTCCGGCAATATCTAAATCCTCGGGGCTTTTGGCGTTTACTATTCCTGCTCTGGCATTGGTTACTTGCGTTAAAATATCCTTTTCATTTTTTGCAGCTCCTTTTACTGTTTCAACAAGTTGAGGAACCAAATCTGCTCTTCTTTGATAAGCTGATTGAACATTAGCCCATTTCTCGTCTACTTTTTCTTGAAGTGAAACTGCCTTGTTGTAAATGCTGATGTAAGAGATAAAAATAATTGCAAGGATCCCTACAATTGCTCCAATGATAATATACGATCTTTTCATATTAAGTTTTTACGTAGTACAAATGTAGAATAGAATGAAGCTTTTTCATTAAAATATTTCTTAATAAACTATAAAATCCTACAAATTGTGGAGGAAGGAAAATTCCTTAGAATTATACGTGCTTTCAAATAAATGAGGATAGTACTTCTGCATTTCAATGTTCATTAATTCGAGCGGTACATCCTCAAAGACACCGTAAAAATGATCGTATGACATGTATTTTTGATCTTTTGTGAATTCTTGAAATAATGAATCGTTCTTTCCATCCCAGTGAAGCACTTCGACATGATTAAAATTGCAAATTCGTCTATCAAAAGCCGGTGTGCATTTCACCCATTTTTCATTCAGATAGGCTTCAACGAATCCATGAAAAACGATTTCAGGTCGCTTTAAGTAGGAGGTGAGCTTTTCGACTCCAATGTGATTGGTAACAACGGCAAAACCTAAACGAGCAGGAATCTCGTGTTTTCGAAAGCTTGCACAAAGTACAATTGATTTTTCAACGCACCACGCTCGTTTTTTTCTGACAATGTTGCTTGCAGTAAGCGCATTTTTTCGTAAATCTAAATGGTACGGATCATACAAAAAATAATCTCGAACATACTCGTATAAACTCACTGCTTGTTCAACTTTACGTTCCTTGTCTTGATGATTTTCAAGGAATTTAATAAAATTTGTGTGATTAAAATTCAAAAAATCAGTTTCTTCCAAGTAGTTTTGCATAAAGCGAAATTACAACATAAACGACAGTGAAAATAGTAAAAGAAACAATGGACGAGAATTTTTTGCAAAGTCCGATGCCTTTTATCAATCGATTACGCGCATGGATTTACGGCCAGAGTTCTCCCGAACTATTTGTCAAAATTACATACGGAATAAATTCTTTTATTTCTTTAATTTTCGTTTGCTGGCATTTATTGGGTTTTACTGCAGTGTTTTTTCGAACGTTTGTTTTTGCCAAAAAGCAAATTGCGGTAGATGAGATTATTCAATCAAATGCAACGAAATTGGGATACACTTTTGAACAGCTTATTCGTTATTTACAAATTCATCACCTTATTTCTGCAGGAATTTGGATATTGATTTTGTGGGTTTTAGTTCTTTTTTGGCGGGGAAGTAAAAAGATCTATATATACTTGTTGTTTTTACTTTTAGCGTATTTTATTCAAGGTATTTATTTTTTTGGATGGCGCTTTATCACTCATGAATTAACACTATTCGATTGGTTGATGTTTGTTGTATTTTGTTCTTTATTTTTCATTTCCTTGATAGTCCAACTATTTTTTACAAAATCTGATGGTGAAAATGGAATGAAAGGTGTTGTTCAATAAACAACAAGTATCAGGGTTATAAATTAAGGTATTTGGTTCGAATTAAAACAAAAAAGAGAGATTTTCGTATCTTATCTGCAATGTCTTTAAAGTCAATAATAAAACATTTTAAATCAGAGTATTTTAGGTCTTTGTCTGTTTTATTATCAGGTACAATAATCGCTCAAGTAATTGGTTATGCGCTTGCACCTGTATTGACGCGTTTATATTCAACGGCAGAAATGGGTGAATTGGCATTGTACATGAGAGTCACTGGATTTATTGCTGCAATTGCTACCTTGAGATATGAAGCGGCTCTTCCTCTTCCAAAATACGATGGTCATTCATATTTAATTTATCGTATTTCTCTATTTTTTTCCATTATAGTGATTGGAATTAGTTCAATGATTTTGGTTTCGCTTGTTGTGTCAGGACTAACTCCAGGTTTTTCATGGTGGTATCTTATACTATTAGTTTTTGGTTCGGCTGCTATTGTTGTCATAAATATTGGAACAAACTGGTCAATTCGTACAGGAACATTTTCCGTGATTTCTCGTCAAAAAATTGGTAATTCAGTATTTTCCAATTTTTTAAAATGGGGATTTGCCTATTTATCATGGGGTTATTTTGGGTTAATCCTTGCCACATTTATTGGGTATTTTATATCCTGTTTTGAATTCATTTTCAATTTTAGGAGTTTAAAGAAAAAATTTTCAAAGGTAAAATCACGAAAAAAAACATGGGTTTTATTAAAAGATCATCGCGAGTTCCCACTCGTAAATTTACCTCATATTCTTGTCGATCATGGAAGAGATATCCTTATTGCAACTTTTATCTTGGTTTATTTTTCCGAAAGCGTATATGGTTCCTACAGTCATTCTTATGCCATGTTACGCATTCCAACTATGTTAATCGGCGTTTCTCTAAGTCAAGTTTTTTATAATCAAGCCGTTAAATTATACAATGAACAGCAACGAATTATCCCATTAATGCAAAAGACAATTGGTACGTTGATCGCGATTAGTGTAATACCTTTTTCTATTCTGTATTTATACGGTGAGCCTATTTTTGTATGGATTTTTGGTGAAAATTGGTCTGATGCAGGAAGTTATTCCGAAACAATGTCATTTTGGTTGATGATTGGGTTTATCATTTCGCCAATTTCGGCACTTCCAATGATCTTAAAAAAACAAAGAATCGCTTTTATTTTTGGAATAATCAGTGCGTTAATTCAGATTATTCCCTTGTTCGTAATTCCTGAAATGTGCGGAAAATCGAATGAATATTTTATTCTTACACTTAAAGTAATTTCTTACTCGCAAGCCCTGTGGTTCTTGCTTGTTCTTGTGATATATTTTATTTTTGTTTACCAACATGATAATCAGTTAACTAAATCATCTTCACTTGACAATTAGTAATTATAATTTTGCTTTTAATCAAAGTAATTTTGGGAAGTCAACTCGTGCTGATAGCGTTCTGTTGTCAATTACATTTCTGTCAATTCTTTTCGTCCCGAGCATTAAAATTCATAGCGAATTATTTCTTGGAATAGATGAGTTTTTGGTTGTAGTAATGGGGCTAAGACTTATACTAAAGCGCTTTTTTTGGATTGATAAATTGATTCTTGTTTTTGGTGCTCTATCTTTGTTTATTTTAGTATCGATTGTAATAAATTCACATCGAACGGATTACAGAGAATATTTGGAAATTCAAAAAGTGGTAAAATTTGTTGTCTTTTATTTGTTCTCCATTTTTGTTTTTAAAGATTTCACCAGTAAGAAAAATATAATTTACATTGTAACAAGCTCATTTGTTATTTTGCTCATCTTTAATTTTTTACACCTTTTCAATCTCTTTTATTTCAATGAATATGTGACTATTTTGTACGATACTGATGGAAGAGATGTACTAAACTTTGGTAAAAACTCAATTGGTGGACCGGGACCAAAAAGAATTGTTGGAACAATGGGAAATCCAAATATTAATGCCATACTTTTCTTATTTTTCGTATCATTCTTCTCCTTCCTTTTGATTGAAAGAAATAAGGTTGAAAGCTCGTGGAATTATCTATCAAAAAATGTTTTGCAACTTTTCTTTTTGCTGAGCATTCTTCTTGTTATTCTTTGTCAGTCAAGAACGGGCATTATTGCATTATTTGTAGTGTACATTTTAGCTATTTTCTTTCGCAGAGTAAAGTGGTTTGAAATTTTACTTGAAGTATTTTTAATCATTGGATTTTTCGGACTTTCAGCATTTTTAGATACAATTGCGTTGCAGTATTTATTCAATACAAAACCTCAGTTACAAGAAAATAATTCGTTGGCTGTTCGATTAATAATTTGGGGTAAGCTGATTAATATGTGGGCGGAACAACCATTTTTTGGATATGGACCAAATAAAGCATATATTTATAAGGAAAAATTGTATCCAGAAAACGAATATGTCTTTTATTTATGGCGCTATGGGATTCAAGGCTTACTTGCCTATCTTGCAATTTTTTGTGCTCCAATCTTCTATTTTTATAAGCGAATTAAGGAGTTCACTTTTATTATTTTTGTAATTATAATTATCTCACTTGTCGCTCTAATGAATAATCCTCTTTCAAATCCAAAAATAAGTGTTTTATTTGCGTTAATCCTTGGTTTTTCAGTAGTTCAATTCACAAAGATCGAAACGCAAAGCAATTTAAAATGAAATCATTTATTTATCACATTTCACGTTATTTACAGGTGTTTTTTAAGCCGCGAATGTTTGCTATAAAACGCAATTTTCAAGGTGAAAAAATCAAGGGCGTACGAATTGGAAATACAACCTTTATAGATCATCCAAATAAATTACTCATTGGAGATTTAGTATATATTGGCCACTTCAATTTTATAGAAGCAAGCCAAGGAATAAAATTAGCAAAGGGTTGTCAAATCACCTCTTATGTTAATATAACAACACATTCCAGTCATCAATCCATTCGATTGTATGGTTCAAATTATTCGAAAGTAAGAGATCACATTGGCTACGAGCGAGGATCCATTGAAATTGGTGAATTTACTTTTATTGGGCCATTTTCTGTAATTATGCCATCCTCCAAAATAGGAAAGGGTTGTGTTGTTGCTGCACATTCATACGTAAAAGGAGAATTTCCTGATTATTCAATTATTGCAGGTAATCCAGCCAAGGTTATTGGCGATGTCAGAGATAAAGACAACGTTCAGCTCGAAAAATATCCTGAACTACAAAATACCTATATGAGTTAGTATGAAGAAATTATTGATTGTAGGCTCAAATTCAGTTCATACCTTCAATTACATTGACTTGATAAAGGAGTATTTTGACGACATTCTATTGGTAACAAATAAGCTAAATCCGGATTCAACAATTCCTCAGGTCACAGCGAATTTTCATTATAATTTCACGTCTTTTTTTGCTACACCAAAAAAAATTAAGGAAGTTGTTGAGCAATTCAGTCCAACCCACATTCATGTCCATCAAGCAAATAGTTATGCTTTTTTTACGGCTAGAGCTATAAGTAAAAAAGAAAACATGTTTTTAACCGCTTGGGGGAGCGACATCTTATTACTTCCAAAAAGGAGTTTTTTCTGGAAAAAAATGGTTCAATATTCTTTGAACAGATTTTCTTTTTTTACAGCAGATTCTCAAGAAGTTGCGGATCAAATTATTAAGTTGGTTACAGTTAAAAACCGTGTTCTAGTTGCGAATTTTGGAATTGAGATACATGAAGTTTCAACTAAAAAAGAAAATGTAATTTACTCGAATCGATTGCACAAACCGTTATATCGGGTAAACAAAGTAATTGGAGCGTTTCACCGTTTTTTACAAACCAATCCCACAGAAAATTGGAAGCTTGTTATCGGTGCTGTGGGAACTGAAACGGATAAGCTTAAAGAAATGGTTACGGAACTTGGAATTGAAAATCAGGTAGAGTTTGTTGGTTGGGTGGATAATGAATTAAATCGAAATTACTACGCTAAATCTAAATTTTGGATTTCCTTACCTGAATCTGATGCCACAAGTATTAGTCTATTAGAGGCAATGGCTTACGGTTGTGTCCCTATTGTCTCTAATTTACCTTCTAATAAAGAATGGATAAAGGAAGGTGAAAATGGTTTTATCGTTCAAGATTTGGAAGAAGAATACCTTTCGGAGATGCTTTCATTTGATCTTGAAAAAGCTGTATCTCTCAATAAAGAAAGAATTCGTAAAGATGGAACTAAGGAGGCAAATAGGAAGAAATTTATACAATTGTATGAACAATTGAGCAAATGAAAAGACTGAAAATTTGCCATATAACAACTGTTCATAATGAGGGAGATATTCGTATTTTCCATAAAATGTGTGTTAGTTTAGCTGCGAATCCTTTGAATCAGGTTTATTTGATTATTCCCAATGCAACGTCAAGAAATGAAAAGGGTGTAGAAATTTTAAGTTTCGTATCTGATACCGAAAATCGAAAAGTAAGAATTAAAAAAGCAGGTCAAAAAGCACTTGAACTTGCGAATGAACTCAAGGCTGATATTTATCATTTACACGACCCTGAATTACTTACTATTGCTCGTAAACTTAAAAAGCAAATAGGAGCGAAGGTTGTTTTTGATTCTCACGAAGATGTTCCAAAACAATTATTAGATAAAATCTGGATTCCTGCGTATCAGAGAAAACTTCTTTCCAGGGTGTATGAAAGATATGAACGTTTTGTTTGTGCTCGAATTGACGGAGTAATTTCAGTGACGCCAATTATTTGTAATCGATTTCAAAAATTTCAGAAAAATGTTGCATTAATCGCGAATTATCCTGATTTGGAGGAATTGACTTTCTCGGATAAAAAGAATGATTTTTCACGAACGATTTGCTACGTCGGTGGAATTTTTCAAACACGGGGAATACTCGAACTAGTTCAAGCACTCGATAATACAGATATTCAACTTTTACTCGCTGGATCATTTGAATCAGAAGAACTTGAACAACATGTTAAGGCCTTAAAAGGTTGGCAGAATGTAACGTTTTTAGGACAGGTAGGTCGAAATGAAATAAAAGACATTCTTGAAAAAAGTGAAATTGGCGTGGTGACTCTTCATCCAACAAAAAGTTACGTCGAGTCCTATCCAATCAAGTTGTTTGAATATATGGCAGCAGGAATTGCGATTTTAGCGAGTGATTTTCCACTTTGGAGAACCATTACTGATCCTGCCCAATGTGCGTATTACGTTGATCCAAAAAATTCGTTGGAAATTCAAAGAGTTTTACTTAAAATGTTGGATACTCCCACGGAAACGCGGCAAATGGGAATAAATGGAAAACGTGCCGTTCAAACAAACTATAATTGGAAAAGTGAATTTGAAAAGCTCCAAGCGTTTTACCATAAATTAATTGAAAACTAGTAAGAAATGACTTTTTCAATTGAGAATCTTAAAGCTAAATTCACTCTTGCAGACGCAGGTCTTTCCTGGATTATTTTCTTCTCAATCGTCTATCAAAAACTTGTTCCGATTGGTTTTGGATTAATGCTTCTTTCTCTGGTTTTTCAGAGGCAAAAAATCACAAAAACTGACCTGATTTCTTTTTTCATCACAGGTCCAGCAATGTGGTTTGTTTTGTATTATTTTTTATTGGTCTTTGGTTTGTTATGGACTGAAAATCAATTATTTGCCTTTTCAAAATTAGAGAATAAAATGTCTTTTGTTTTAATGCCTCTTCTTTTGCTTTTTACAGTGCGTAAATGGGGAGATTTAGAATGGAAAAAACTATTAATTTATTCCCTAACGTTCGCGCTAAGTATGTATGAAATACTTGCAATTTGGCGTTTTTTTACAGAATCTGAAAATTCATGGCAATTTGAATTTCTTTCTTCCCGATTTTCCATTTTTATGCATCGTAGTTACTTTGCAAGCTACCTCATTATTGGGATAATTTTGCTCTTTGAGAAGGTGCGAAGAGAATTTTCTATTTCTGCAATAGCTCTCCTCTGTTTTTTTAGTGTTGGGGTATTGCAAACTGAGTCGAAAGCAGGGATTTTGTGCTTGTTTTTAGTTTTTGTAGTTCAATTTTTTTCTTTATTGAATGCAAAACAAAAAAAGTTTAAATGGATAATGACTTTTTCAATTTTCTTGTTTTCTTCAATTTTAATTACAAATAATCCAATAAAATCTAGGTTTGAGACCATGTTTAGTGCAATTGGAAATATTCAAACTAGAAATAATAATTCGGTTGAAAGCAATACTGCACGTGTACTCATGTGGAATACATCAATTGATGTTTGGAAAGAAAATTTTGTTTTTGGTACAGGAACAGGCGATTACGACGATGAATTAACGGCTAAAAATCATGAATATAAAAACCTAGGCGTTGCACAGGTACGATTAAATTCGCACAATCAATTTTTAAATACAGCAGTTCAGTTGGGATTAGTAGGTTTTTTTATTCTTATGGCAATTTTCTTGTCTTCCTACTTTTTTTCTGAAAGAAAATTATGTCAATTACTAATATTAGGAGTGTTTCTAATTAATTTTTTGGTAGAATCGTTTCTTGAGACCCAAGCAGGAATAATTCTTTTTTGTACGTTGTTACTTTTGTTTTACCCGCGAACTAAGGACGATAAATTATCGATAACAAACTAAGATGAGGATACTTTTTTTAACACAATATTATCCACCTGAAATTGGAGCTCCTCAAAACAGGTTACACGAATTAGCTGTTCGCTTAAAAGCAAAAGGGGTTGATGTTGAAGTTTTGACTGCACTTCCAAATTATCCAAAAATGGAGGTTCAAGAGGAATACAAAAATGGAAGAAACCGCGAAGAGTTAATTGATTCAATTCCGGTGCATCGTTCGTGGATTTACGTATCAAAATCAAAAGGAATTATATCTCGATTATTAAACTATTTCAGTTTTGTTTGGTCGTCCTATTGGCGTGGAAGAAAATTGGGGAAATTTGATTTTTTACTAGTTGAAAGTCCGCCACTTTTTTTAGGATATTCTGCAATGCGCTTATCGAAAAAATTAAACGCCAAACTTATTTTCAATGTAAGTGATTTATGGCCTGAAAGTGCTGAAAAATTGGGGATAGTAACCAATCAACGATTGTTAAAATTAGCATACAACCTCGAAGCAAAATGTTATACTCAATCAACGCTTATAACTGGTCAGACACAAGGAATAGTTGACGATATTAAGAGTCGTTTCCCTCAAAAAAATGTATATTGGTTGCCCAATGGAGTGGATGTAGAATTTTATAATCCTGACCGAATTGAAGATTCTGATTTTCGTCAACGGAATAACTTTAAATCTGATGATTTGCTCTTGTTTTATGGCGGAATTTTAGGTCATGCTCAGGGGCTGGAAATTATTTTAAAAGCAGCGAAACTCCTTAAAGATAAAAATTCCATTCAATTTATAATCCAAGGTTCCGGTCCAGAAAAGACTTTTCTTTTGGAATTAAAAAAAGAGTTGAAGTTATCCAACGTTCATTTTTTTGACCCTGTTACTAAAGCTGAAATGCCTGCCATAGTAAAAGCTGTCGATGTTGCGCTTATCCCTCTGAAAAACTTACCCTTGTTTCAAGGAGCAATTCCTTCAAAAGTTTTTGAAGCCCTAGCCATGAAAAAGCCTCTTTTGCTTGGAGTTGATGGTGAAGCGCGAAAACATTTTATTGAAAATGCAAAGGCAGGATTGTTTTTTATTCCTGAAAATGAAGAAGATTTAGCAAAACAGATTTTGGATATGGCGAATAATTCTGAAAAACTCATCCAAATGGGAATAAATGCTAGAAATTATGTATCAACTCATTTTAACCGCGATAAAATCGCCTCTCAGTTTTTAGAAGTTCTTGAAGAAAATCTTTAGATTTTTACACTATTTCAGTTTAATCATTTTACTTATTTTTGTTTCATGATACCATTTTCTCCCCCTCGCATTGACCAACGTGTAATTGATGAAGTAAATGCAGCTTTGCTAAGCGGTTGGATTACGACTGGTCCCAAAACAAAGTTGTTTGAAAAGAAAATCTCGGAATATTGCGATTGTAAAACGACTATAGCTGTGAATTCTTGGACGATGGGAATGCAAGTTTTATTGGATTGGTGGGGAATAGGTGAAGGTGATGAGGTGATTTTACCTGCCTACACGTATTGTGCAAGTGCAAACGTAATCGTCCACTCGGGAGCTAAGCCGGTAATGGTTGACATTAATCAGGAAGATTTTAATATTTCTGTTGCCGCTATCCGAGAAGCCATCACACCACGTACAAAAGCAATAATGCCCGTGGATATTGGTGGTTTTCCATGTGATTACAACAAAATAAATAATTTGGTGAAAGAGGATTCTGTTCGATCAATGTTTCAACCAACCAATGAATTCCAGCAAAAATTAAATCGCATTCTTGTAATAAGTGATGCAGCTCACAGTTTTGGTGCTACATTCGGAAGTAAAAGAGCTGGCTCTCATGCTGATATTACTGCTTTTTCTTTTCATGCTGTAAAAAATTTAACAACGGCTGAAGGTGGCGCTTTGTGTTTTAATCTGCCAGAAGGATTTGATCATGACGAGATTTACACTCAATTCTGTACGATGATTCTACATGGTCAAAACAAAGATGCCTTGGCTAAAACACAAAAAGGAAATTGGCGATACGACGTTGTTGAACCTGGATTCAAATGCAATATGACTGATTTACAAGCAGCAATTGGTTTGGTTGAATTAGAACGTTACCAAGAAAATCTCGATCGACGGAAAAAAATTTTTCAAATGTATGACAAAGGATTTTCAAAGTCTAAATGGGCACTAACACCCCTTTATGTTGATGATTTAAGAATTAGTTCTTTTCATTTATACCAACTTCGTATCAAAGGAGCGAATGAGCCACAACGTGACGCAATCATGCAAGAGATTTTTAATCAAGATGTTTCAGTGAATGTCCACTTTTTGCCTCTTCCAACCTTAACAGCGTATAAGAAACGAGGATATAAAATGGAAGACTACCCGGAAACATGGAATAAATACCAAAATGAAATTTCACTACCGGTTTATTTTAATCTGACAGATGAACAAGTCACTACGGTGATTCAATCGGTGATTCGTGCTGTTTCAATTGTTTTAGGCGAATAATGAAACGGATTTTTGATATTCTGTTTTCTAGTTTTATTCTGCTTTTTTTCTTACCTGTAGGATTGATTATTAGTTTATTGATTTTTTTCGGGTCACCTGGAGGTATTTTTTACAGACAAGAACGAATCGGGAAGGGTGGTAAACCATTTTTTATCTTGAAGTTTCGTTCAATGAGAACTGATTCTGATGCAAAAGGCAAACTTACGGTTGGAATGCGCGATCCGAGAATTACATCTGCCGGTTATTTTATCAGAAAGTACAAGTTGGATGAATTTCCGCAGTTTATCAATGTGTTGAAAGGTGAAATGAGTGTGGTTGGTCCAAGGCCGGAGGTTAAAGAGTATGTTAATTTATATAATGAGGAACAGTTGAAAGTTCTGAACGTAAAACCTGGAATCACGGATTATGCCTCCTTGTATTATTTCAAGGAAAATGAATTACTTGCTCAATCTGTCGACCCACAAAAGACGTATATTGAGGAAATAATGCCTGCTAAATTGAAATTGAACGAAAAATACTTGGAAAATCCGACTGTTTTTCACGATATTAGAATTATTTATTTAACCTTTGGTAAAATTTTAACCTAACTAAATTGCGCTATGAAATCATTATTTTTTTCAATCCTATTGTTTTTGTTCTCATTTATTTCCTTGTCTCAAACCAATTTAACGATATTTAATAATGGAGATTACGCCTTCCACATTATGTTGAATGGCATCAAACAAAATCAATTTCCTCAAAAAAATGTTACAATTTCGAATGTTAGTTCGGGTGGACATGCTTTGAAAGTCGTTTTTGCCAACGGTGCGAGTGCAGATATTGATAAAAAAATGTATTTAGATGAACCATCTGATATTCGAATGTCAATTGAATTCAAAAAAGGGAAGGGGAAACTTAAAATAATAAGTTACGAACCTACCAAAGGTGCTCAGGTGAATTCGCTTGCCTTTAGACCAAATGATAACTCGGTTTATGGTGATGCAGTTGTAACTAATAGTTCGCAACAAAATGTTCAAAATCAAGTAACTGTTCAGGGTAATATAAATGGTATTTCTAATTCAAATGCTTCATCGACCTCAAATTCAACAACAACTGTAACTACAACCACAATAAATTCAAGCAACCAAACACCAACCAATGGAAATGTAAACCTAAACGTTGGAACCTCAGGAAATACATCAAATTCAACGAATGGAAACGTAAGTCTAAACGTTGAGATATCTGGGAATGCATCAAATTCAACAAATGATAACGTAAATCTTAACGTTGGAACCTCAGGAAATACATCAAATTCAACGAATGGAACAATAAATTTAAATGTTGGATCGAATGGAATGAATATGAATGTGGTTGATCCGGTTACAGGTCAAGCAATGAATATGAATGTTGATATTAACGTGAATGGAGTTGAAAGTACGAATGTTCAATCAAATTCCTCAACGAGCACGACCACAACCGTAACATCAACTACTACAACTGTAAATGAACCAACTTCAACAGTAACACAGACAAATACAAATAATTCAATCGTTACAACAAACTCATCAACTAATCAAGTTAATTCCTATTCGGGTTCAGCCAAAATCAATTGTTCAAAAGTATTGTCGAATTTTGATAGTTATTTGAAACAAATTAAGCAACTTTCTTTCGAATCAGACAAAGTGGAAGCAATTCTGAAGGATCTTGAATTCACCTGTTTAACATCGTCTCAAGCATATAAAATCGTTGAAATTTTAACTTTTGAAACAAATCGTTTGGACATTGCTAAATTCTTATCTGACAGGATGACTGATCGCGATAATGCAGGTGATTTACTTCCGCTGTTTACATTCGATTCAAATAAAATGGAATACAAAGATTACATTCGATAATAATTACCGCAACTGGGCATTTACATCGGTTTCTAATTTTTTAGTTTATAAAAATAACAACAATGAAGAAGTTGTGTTTAGCATTCCTAAAAATTGTTGAATTCGAAGTTCTATATTTTCTATAATGAATCCTAGCGATTTTGTAAGTCTTTAATTTCAATAATTTTACCAACCATACAAATGCTGCCACCTGAAACTTCAATGTACTTTACCCAGATTTTTTGATTGTCTTCAATTGTTGCATTACTTGAAAAATCCGACAAATTAATTGGTTCTAAATAAGATTGATCTTCTAATTGAATGACCATGCCACAGCCATCAAAACCTGTCAAATCTTTAAGCGTTGCTTTGACCCATTCGGTGGTCGATTTGTTACAAGAACCTATTAGAGGTAAAAGGAAAAGAAGGAGATAAACAAACTGTAATCTCATCGTAATTGTGCTTTAAGTTCTGTTTCTAAACCTGCTTTTATTTTGTCCATCATGGCATCTATTTGATGGTCAGTAAGTGTGTTTTCATTGTCTTGAAAATGAAATGAAACTGCATACGATTTTTTTCCTTCTTCCAGATTTTTTCCTTCGTAAACATCGAATAACTCAACTGATTTTAATAGTTTTTTCTCCGCTTTTTGAGCAATTTGCTTAATCTCTTGGAATGATACACCTTCATTCAAAAGTAAAGAAAAATCACGTCGGACGGCAAATGTTTTTGGGATTTCTTGGTATTTAATTGAATTTAATTTTAAGAACTCAATAACAGAATCCCATTCTAATATTGAAATATAAACCGTTTGTTTCAAATCAAATTGTTTCTGAAGTGTTGGATTTAAAATACCTAATTGAGCAACTAATTTTCCTTGAATTTTTAGATCTTGACCTTCTGAAAAAATTCCGATATCTGTTGAGTCAAAAGTACAATGCTTCAATAAACCAAGTCTTGAAAATAATGCGTCAACATACCCTTTCATGTTAAAATAATCAACTTGCTCCTTTCCCGAATTCCATCGTTCTACTTGTTTTTTCCCTGTTATAGCGATAATAAGTTGTTTTGATTCTGCATATCCTTTTTCGTGTTTCTCGTAGGTTTTTCCAAATTCAAAAATTTTCAAATTACTTTGTTGTCTATTTTGATTGTATTCGATATTTTCAAGAATTCCAAAAAGTAAGGACTTTCTCATAATTCCTAAATCTTGACTCAATGGATTTATAATAGAAACCGATGTATTCTCTTCCTGGTCTATATAATAGCTACTTTTGGTGAGTGAGTTATTCATCACCTCCATAAAACCTTTATCAACCAATAAATTAGCAATGGTATTGTGTATTTTTTCCAAATCTATTTTTGGAAATGAGGCGATTGAGGTATTTAATTTTTCCGGAACAGGAACATTATTAAAGCCATAAATTCGTAATAATTCCTCTGAAACATCGCATGCTCGCGTAACATCAACTCGGTATGAAGGGATTCTTAATTTCCAATTTTCACCATTTTTAGAATCAACTTGAATGTCTAATTCTGTTAAAATTGATTCAGTTTCTTTGTGGGATAAATTTATTCCTAATAACTGATTTGACTTTCGTGTGTTGAATTGGACCTCTTTTGCTTTTGGAGCTGTATTCTCAATTCGGATTGGCTGCATGGAAATTTTTCCTCCAGCAATTTCTTTTATTAGTAAAACAGTGCGTTTCAGAGCAAATTCTACAAGTTCTATATCAACTCCGCGTTCGAACCTGAAACTTGCATCTGTGTTTAAGCCAAAAAAGCGAGCCGTTTTGCGAATGGAAATGGGATCAAAACAGGCAGCCTCAAGGAAAACGGAGCTTGTTTTTTCACTCACACCAGAATCTAATCCTCCGTATACTCCTGCAATACATAAATTATTAGTTCCATTTGTAATCATAAGATTTGCCGAATCTAACATTCGTTCTTGACCGTCTAAGGTTATAAATTTTGAACCGATTGATGCATTCTTAACCACAATTTTACCGTTCAATTTTTCAGCATCAAAAGCGTGTAAAGGGGTTCCCAGTTCGCGCATTACAAAATTGGTAACATCAACGATATTGTTAATTGGAGACAGTCCAACCGCACGTAGTTTATTTTGCAACCAAGCAGGAGATGGTTTCACCGAGACATTCGTCAAAGAAACTCCACAATAAAGGGGACATGCTTCCTTATTTTCAACAGATACTGCAATTTGTAAATCTTGATTATCAACCGAAAAAGCAGAAATATCTGGAAGTTGTAGGACTAAATTTTGAGCGTTATGAAAATTAAGATAAGCTTTTAAGTCCCGTGCAACTCCAATATGTCCCATGGCATCTGCTCTATTTGGCGTAAGACCAATTTCAATTTGGTAATCGTTTTCCAGTTGAAAATATTCAGCTGCAGGCGTTCCAGGTAAAGCTTGTGGATCTAGCACCAAAATTCCGTCGTGAGAAGTTCCAATTCCAAGTTCATCCTCCGCACAGATCATTCCTTGAGACTCAACTCCCCTAATCTTGGATAATTTTATTTTGAATGGTTCATCGGGTTTGGGATAAAGAGTGCATCCAACAGTTGCAACGGGAACTTTTTGTCCGGCAGCAATATTATTTGCTCCACATACAATCTGCAAAGTCTCAGAACCAACATTTACGGTTGTTACTTTTAATTTATCTGCATCTGGGTGTTTTTCACACGTTAAAACCTCTCCAATAATTACGCCTTCTAATCCACCTTTAACTGCCTCAATTTTTTCAATTGATTCAACTTCCAATCCGGTTTGTGTAAGTATTTCTCCTATTTCCTCTGGAGAAAGGGTTGTATTGATGTAGGTTTTAAGCCAGTTGTATGAGATTTTCATATCTATAAATATAATGTAAAAGTACATATTTATCAATTAAAAATAACCGAATTTGAAGTAGCCATATCCTGAAAATAAAGAGCAGGGAATGAACTCTTTTAGTTTCAAAATTCATTGTTTCTAATTTTATCTTAATTTTATAATTGAAATTATAATTAGAAATTTTTAATCCTTTTAGCCTTTTGTCGAACTCGGACACACATACTATTAAAAATATCGTTCAGGGTTTGCAAAATGAATTCAATGAACTGAAAAGGAGATATTCCATTTTAAAATACCAAGATTTTTTGGGGCTTTTGTTTTTTGGCGTGAGCATTATTGCCATTTTAACGAGTATTTATATGTGGTATTCGAAAAGTATAAACACTTGGGTAATGGTTTTTTGGATAGCTTTTTGGACCTCTATTTTACACGAGCTGGAACACGATTTAATTCATGGATTGTACTTTAAAAAAAATAAATGGATTCACAATTTTATGTTGTTTTTCGTTTGGTTTTTTCGTCCACTCACATTGAATCCATGGATGAGAAGGTATTGGCACAATTACCACCATCAACATTCTGGAAAAGTAGTTGACATTGAGGAAAGAGGAGTGACGAATGGGGAAAAATGGTCGCTTAAACGGTTACTCATTACACCTGATTTGGTACTTGGGTTTTTACTGAGATTTCATCGGCTTCAAAAGGAAATTTTGGATGAACATAGAAAAGGAAATTTTTCTGACAAAGACTTTAAAAAACTAAGACAGACCATACTTTTTGGTCTTTTGCCTTTTGGAATTCCTTTGACCTTTTATTTTTACTTTTGGGTTATTATTCACGGACTGACATATTTTAATCTTTTAGATTTGGGTCAAAATGCTTCTTTTCAATTGCTTGACTCCATTACTTCACCAATTATGTTTGTTTTTGTTATTCCTAATTTAATTCGTCAATTTTGCCTACATTTCATTACATCCAATATGCATTATTATGGGAATGTTGAAGATGGTAATATTATTCAGCAAACACAAGTACTCAACGTTTGGTGGACATGGCCATTTCAGTTATTCTGTTTTAATTTTGGGTCAACCCATTCCATCCATCATTTTATTGTTATGGAGACGTTTTATAATCGGCAATTGATCGCCAGAAGAGCGCATTCGATCATGAAAAATAATGGCGTTCATTTTAACGACATTAAAAGTTTTTCAAGGGCCAACAGAGGAGACTTTGAAGTGCTTTAGTTGAAAGAGGTTGACTTTTAAGAAATGAAAAAAAGGTGGCTCTTGATTAGCTCAATTCATCAATTTTTTGTGTAAGGACAGCAATTTTACTTAATGCATCGCTTTCTTTCTTGCGCTCAATTTCAATAACCTTCTCAGGAGCACCCGAAATGAATTTTTCATTTGTCAGTTTAACACGGACGCTATTCAAAAATTTTTCTGTGTAGGAAAGATCAGCAAGTAATTTTTCTTTTTCACTTTCCAAGTCAATTGTATCTCCAAATGGAATGAAATATTCATTGGCATTCACAATAAATGAATTTGACTGACTGACTTTTTGCTCCGTGTATTGAAGTTGGGAAAGGTTGCCCATTTTCAAAATTACCGAATCAAAACTACTATCTATAGGCTGGTTTTTTTTGATGAACAACTCAATTTTTACTTTATTGGCAATGTTTTGTTGTTTGCGAATATTTCTAATTTGATTGACAACTTTTTCCATATATTCAAACTGGGAAAGTAATTTTTTATCAATGAATCCACCTTCCGGCCACTTCGCAACAATAATATCCTCTCCGAATTCTCTCTTTTGAATAAGGTGCCACAACTCTTCAGATATAAATGGAGTAAAAGGGTGTAAAATTTTGAGTAATTCACTAAAAAAATGTTTCGTTTCATTCAATGTTTTTGAATCTATGGGTTGCTCATATCCTGGTTTAATCATTTCTAAGTACCATGAGCAGAAGTCGTCCCAAATGAGCTTGTAGGTTAACATTAGCCCATCTGAAATTCTAAACTTATCGAATGCGCTATTTATTTCTTCTAGGGTTTTATTGAATTTTGATTGAAACCAGTCTACTGCTATTCGAGCTGCCTGCGGTTGTTCAATCTCTTTCACTTCCCAAGCTGAGACTAGGCGGTAGGCATTCCAAATTTTATTTGTAAAATTTCTTCCTTGCTCACATTGCGCACTGTCAAATGGTAAATCATTTCCTGCAGGTGATGAAATTAAAATTCCAACGCGAACACCATCTGCTCCGTAGTTTTCTATTAAATCCAATGGATCTGGTGAATTTCCTAAAGATTTTGACATTTTTCTACCCAGCTTATCTCGAACAATTCCAGTGTAATAGACATTTTTAAAGGGCAAATCACCCATGTATTCATATCCTGCTATAATCATTCGTGCAACCCAAAAGAACATAATTTCAGGTGCAGTTACCAAATCATTGGTGGGATAGTAGTATTTAATTTCCTCATTTCCTGGTTTTGTCAGCCCATTGAAAACAGAAATTGGCCACAGCCAACTTGAAAACCATGTATCCAAAACATCCTCATCTTGCTTCATTTGATTTTCTGTAATTTCTCTGCCCGCCTTTATTTTGGCAAGAGTTATTGCTTCTATTTTTGTTTTGGCCACCACAAAATCATTCGTATCTGGGCCGTAGTACCAAGCAGGAATGCGGTGTCCCCACCATAGTTGACGTGAGATACACCAATCCTTGATGTTTTCCATCCAGTGGCGGTACGTATTCTTAAACTTTTCTGGATAAAACTGAATGTTTCCATTCTGGACATTCTCCAAGGCAGGTTCGGCAAGTTGCTTCATATTTACAAACCACTGAAGCGAAAGGCGAGGTTCAATCACTGAATTCGTACGTTCCGAAAAACCAACTTTGTTAATGTGATCCTCTATTTTAAGGAGGTATCCTTTTTCATCCAATTCTTCTTCGATTAACCTTCTCACTTCAAAGCGATCTTTATTCTCGAAGTGAAGACCATTTTCATTAAGTATTCCGTTTGGCCTAAAAATATCAATTGTGGGAAGATTGTATTTCTTTCCCAATTCATAGTCATTTATATCGTGGGCCGGTGTTACTTTCAAACAACCAGTACCAAAATCCATTTCAACATATTCATCGGCAATCACGGGAATTAGACGATTTGATATGGGAACAATTACTTTTTTACCTACGAAATTTTTATAGCGTTCATCTTTTGGGTTAACACATATCGCTGTGTCACCTAAAATAGTTTCCGGTCTTGTGGTTGCTATTGTTAACCAATCATCAATTGAATTTTCAATTTTATATCGAACAAAAAATAGTTTGGAATTTACTTCCCTGTAAATGACCTCTTCGTCTGACAAGGCGGTTAGGGCCTCAGGATCCCAGTTTACCATTCTTAAACCACGATAAATTTTTCCTTTTTTAAAAAGATCAATAAACACATCAATTACTGATTCAGAATATTCATCATCCATTGTAAAATGAGTCCGGTTCCAATCACATGATGCGCCGAGCTTTTTCAGCTGTTCTAAAATAATTCCGCCGTGTTTATCTTTCCATTCAAATGCATGCCTTAAGAATTCCTCTCTGGATAAATCAGATTTTTTAATTCCTTGCTCACGTAATTTTTGTACCACTTTCGCCTCCGTTGCAATCGATGCGTGGTCAGTTCCCGGAACCCAACAAGCATTCTTACCCAACATCCGCGCTCGGCGTACTAAGACATCTTGAATTGTATTATTGAGCATGTGGCCCATGTGTAATACTCCGGTAACATTGGGTGGTGGAATTACGACTGCGTATGGTTCACGATTATCTGGTATTGAATTGAAATAACCTTTATCGAGCCAATACTGGTACCATTTTGCCTCTGCATTTCGTGGATTATACGTTTTAGGAATTTCCATGGAGAAAATTTTTACAAAGATAAAAAAAGCATTACAAGCTCTTGCGTTATTGCAAACAAAAGATAAGGATTTATTTTTTTATCGGAATACGAATTTTTGATACGTTTAAAAAATTGAGTATCGTTTTAAAAATTAATAGAGTTTTATTTTACTATTATCAATAAAATTCTTCAACATCAACTGTTTCATACTAATTTTGTCAGAATTAAAATAAAAATATAAAAGTTTAACAATTATTACTTTTATGAATCGTTTTTAAGCTATGAAATATAGTACGCTATGTTTTTTTGTTTTATTCTCCTGGCTAAATTGCTTTGGTCAATCAGGAGGGCCTTTCTCATTCCCGTTCCTAGACTTGGACTATAATGCTCGAGTTGCAGCTGCGGGTGGTTGTTATTATTCATACTCTGATGATGATGTCAATCAAGGAATAGTAAATCCTGCTCTGCTAAATAAGAGAATGAATAAAGTTGTCTCGGTAAACCAAGCTTTTTTGGCTGGTGGAATTAATTTTGGTTCTGCGGCATATGCGCACCATGCCTTAAATGGAATTGTTTCAACCAATGTTCGATATGTTGATTACGGGGTTTTTCAACGCACTGAAGTTAATGGTCAATCTTCTGGAACTTTTCATCCCTTTGATTATAGTATTGGTGTTGGATATGGTCGAGAAATTAATGAAGTTCTTTCTGTTGGCGCAAATCTAAATTTTATTGGTTCAAACTTAGAAACGTATAGTGCGTATGGTTTTTCAATCGATTTTGGGGGAATATATAAGCACCCGAACAAGTTGTTTTCAACCTCTTTTTTAGTTAAAAATGCTGGTTTGAAAATTAAAGATTATACAACGAAGGATAGCGGTGTTTTACCCATTGACTTGCAAGTTGCAGCTTCATACAAACTAGCACACGCACCTTTTCGATTTAATGTAAATATTAATAATTTGAATAAATGGGACATAACATATAATGATCCTTTTGCTAAACCAACGTATGATGCGTTAACAGGTGATACAATACCGGTTTCTAAAGCAAATTTTATCGAAAAAACAGCCCGTCATATGGTTTTTGCTACAGAGTTATTACTTTCTAAGAGTCTTACCTTACGGGTTGGATTTAATTATCATCGCAGACAAGAAATGAAACTCGTAGAACGTCCGGGTTTGTCCGGGTTTTGTTTCGGAGTTGGATTCAAAACGGTATTAGTGCGTATCGATTATGGCTTTGTCATGTATTCAAAAGCCGGATATAACAATGTTATCTCTCTCTCCAGCAACATTTCAAATTGGAAAAAGAAGTAGTTTTGTAATATGGAAAGCAAAAAACTTATAATTGCCATTGATGGTTATTCATCATGCGGTAAAAGTACCTTGGCTCAGGAATTAGCGAATTCTCTCAATTATATTTTTATCGATTCCGGTGCCATGTATCGAGCAGTTACCTTGTATTGTTTGAGAAAGGGTTGGGTGAATGGAAATTTTTTGGATAAAGAATCAATTATTAAGTCTTTGGATCAAATTCAGCTTGATTTCAGTCAAGATGATAATGGGGTAAAGGTGATTTTATTAAATAGTGAAAATTGTGAGCAGGAAATTCGTAAAAGTTATGTCGCTGCGGTAGTTTCAAAAATTGCTGAAATAAAAGAAGTGCGCGAAAAACTGGTTGAAGAACAGCAAAGAATGGGGGAAAGGGGAGGAATTGTGATGGATGGTCGAGACATTGGAACAGTTGTTTTTCCGAATGCCGACATCAAATTATTTCTTACAGCAACTATAGAGGTAAGAGTAGAACGAAGATTACTCGAATTACAAAACAAAGGAATTGAAACAACAAAAGAAGAAGTTCGTGAAAACCTTATACAACGTGATTTAATCGATTCAAATCGAAAGGAAAGTCCACTAAAACGCGCTGAGGACGCCATTGTTTTGGATAATTCGTTACTAAGGCGGGAGGAACAGCTTCAATGGGCGCTAGAACAAGTTCAAATAAGAAAGAGCAATCCGACCTAACAAAATCCATCGGCTACATATTTTCAGTACGAATTGATGTGTTTGGATTATTTTTTACCACAACTTACAACTTAATAATCTTGAAAACTCGGTCTTCGTTGTTTCGGGTAACACGCATGAAATACATCCCGTGCGCAAACTTCGAAAGGTCAATGTTTTCAGAGGTAATTGGGTTTAGGGATTTCTCTACGCCACCTTCCAATAGGTATTGTCCGCCATTGTTGTAAATTTTGTAAGAGGTTTTTCCATCCGACAGCACGTTTAGAGTAAACTCCCCGTTATTCGGGTTGGGATAAATCCACACCCATTCATCGTCCGGAATTTCCAAGCAGGGGCTAAAGGCCCTTCCGGGCGAACCTCCAATGCAACCAACAAACCACTGATTAGCCAGGGTTTGGTTGCTCCCAAGTTCCTGGTATTCAAATGTATAGTCTTCGTACAAGGGAGCAGTTAACCAGCTACCATAGGTATCAATGAACACACTCTGAGTAATCACCCCGTTGGCATCAAAAATACGAATAGCGTCATTTGAAGAAATTCCAAAAGGCATTTGGTAAAGTCCTTGACCTGAGAAATCTAAATGTCGTTGACGAAACAAAGTAGAATCTTTTACAATCACAGAATAGGCTCCGGGCTCTAAATTAATTCCAGTAAGGTCGAGCTGATTTTGGTTATTTTCGTCTTTCAATACGTAGCCGTTGAGCGATATGGTTTGATCCGTGTTATTTTTGAGTTCTATCCAATCTTCGGCATTGTATATTAATTGGTCTTTCCCCAAATTAAACTCACTCACGATGAGATCTTCCTTACATGGCCCGTAAGCCACACCAGGTGATCCTCCAATACATCCACAAAACCAAGCATTTTGGTCGAAAACTTGCGCGTCTGTATACTTGTTTTCCATCGAGCGGCCATATCCGTCCGCACAACGAGGGTAGGGAGCTTCGTCCTCGTAGTGTAGGGCGATAACTCTTCTTTCCTGTGGGTCAAGGAGGTAAATGGAATCCTCATTATTTTCCCACCCAAACAGGGTGCCACCTGTCATGTTCTGAACCTCAGGATAAACGCTGTGAAACAAAGCGGTATCCTGTGCAATGACTAAAAAACCCTTGGCGGGAAGGACAGTGCCATCCGTAAAATTGAACTTATCGTAGAAATCACTACTTTTAATACTGTAGCCACTTAAGTCGATGGAATGGTCTCCAAAATTGTGCAATTCAACCCAATTTCCACCGTCGAGCGACGGGTCGGGATTGTAGTGTATTTCAGAGACTGTTAGTGTGGTATCTCGTGGAGATCCCTCAAATACAGCATGGAAATAGTCATCGGAAGTGATGTTGAGCGCCACGCTAGATTGGGTCAACTGACTGGGAGCTAAATTGATATTATACTCCCAATGATCGAATGTAAAACCTGGATTAGCATGTGCACTGATTCGAACTGGGTTTCCATTGAAATAGACACCGGACCATGGAAGTGAATCGGGAATAATCGTACTTATTTTGATATATCCTGCATTTTCAGGAATTGTTTTTAAGGTTACATTCACTGTATTGTTAAGGCCGTAATATCCGAGCATTTGATTGCGAACGTTTGTACTTCGGTTACCAAACTGGTTGAGGATGGTATTTTTTTGATTTTCATAATTCGTCATACCTCCAGGAATATCCCCTGTCCATAATGCAAAATGTCTTGGCATTTCGGGTAATAATTCTTCGTACATTCTATTGACAATGGGGGTATAGCTATTTGGGTGAAGGGTCGTGTTCATTAGATCAGCAAAGCGATTGATAAAATAATTTCGGTAGGTGCTGTCTTGAATTAAATGGCTGTATATCGTGTAATATGGATTTGGTTGTAAGGTATTTTGAAACCAATCGAACATATTTGCATCGTAGCCGGTCCATCCTCCTAATCCCCATTCTAAATCTTGTAAAAAGAACCTCCATTTATTATCGGTACTTCGTGTTCGTGCCATTTTCATGTTGTTATAAATCCAGTCAACATTGGCATACCAAAACTCACCCATGAGATAGTCGGCATAGTTTTTTGTGTCCAATTTGCGATCGCAATAAAATAGGTAGTTTGGGTCTGTTTTGTCCAAAGTAGAAATACTGGAAATCATATCAAAAAAGGACGAATCGGATCCTTTTACCGTTCGAAGAACCATTCCGTAAAAGTAACTCACGGACAGCAGGTCCAGGCTATCCAGATGGTTTCCATAATTTTCATTGAAATATCCTTCGTTTGCTTTTTCCCGGAGTTCGTAGACGCCAAAATATTTTCCGTTTACAAATACGTTTGCAGGTTGGTAGGCTTGAGAATTAACGTTCGTTTTTCTCATAATACGCATAAATGTAGCATCGCGTTGATGGTACTGATTCCAAAAATTACTACCATTTCGGATATATAAGGCATAGTAGTCATCCACATAAGGTTTTTCGGGGATAATTGGGTAATGGATGGGTAATCCTGTTCCAAAAGTATTGTTGGCAGGTTCTACCGTTACACTGTGCTGAGGGTTAGAGCGACTGCCTCCAGCACCCCCATCAGGTTTCACCGATGCTTTGCTTTCAAAGCGCTTGATACCCAATGTATCAAAATATTCAATGAAGCATGGACGCTTCCAATCTGTCCACCAGTTATCAAAAATACCTGTAGGTCCCACTAAGTCATTTGAATCAATGGTCAATGCGATGATTGGTATGGTGCTGCTCTCGTTGAATAAGAATGTTTCAGCTTCAATAGGACTCGGGAGTAAATTCGTTCCAAAAGCAAAACAACGCACCTTTACTACGCGATGGGTATCGAGGAAAATGGGCCCCGTGTAAATCGTTGAATTGGTATCAGGATCATTTCCATTTAAGGTGTACCTTACGATTCCGCCAGTGCTTGAAGTATTGCTTACTGTAATATTCATATTTTGCTGATAAATTCCTCCAGTTTGGTGAATAATTGGTACGGATTCGTATCCTGAAAAACCATTTGAAGAATTGTTGCTGTAATTAGGAGTTGGGTTGGGGAAAATGACCGAAGGGCCAACCCCGTCCTGTATTTTACCGATGGACATTTCTGCCTCTAAATCTGGCACAACTAATGAGTCTAGGATACCCAAATCGTTGCTGAAGTATATGGTTTCACCACTCGTAGCAATTGCGAAATTCGTTTCTACAGTGCCCCCTTGATTTCCTATATTAAAGTAAGGGTGGGTTGTTCCATTAAATTGATTTTGGTTGCTTGAAAATCCGAATGTTAAAAAAGGCCTGCATGTTAAATCGGAGCTATTTGGGTTGTTGTTGTGTACTTCAATGGCCAGTACATTGGTGCCATTGATCAACACGTTTGCCAAAACACTCATGTCAATTTCTATTGAACTAATTGCGCCACCTTGATAAATTTGCGCTTCGTGATCCGTGGATAGGTCATCGAAATTTGGTGGAGAGCCATTTAATCCTGCGCGCGCAATTTCGGTTCCATTCAGATATGCCACGAATCCATCGTCGTAATCGATGTCTAAAATAGCGCGAACAATATCTTGAAACTGGCTAATTTGAAATGTGCAACGCGCATAATAGCTTGTAATAGGAGCAGTAAGCTCGGTGCTGTCGTCCCCGTCCCCGAAGCCAATGCTCATTTTTCCATTGATCCAAGCAGAATCATCAAAACCTAATATAGTCCAATTCGCAATATTTCCATTGGGTATAAAGTATTTCCAGATAATATCCTGGTCAATAGCCGTTTCAAAATGATCGACCAAATAAGTATCGCCTTCCTTGTTGGCTAGAACAGTTAAAAATTGTTGATTTCCAAGTGTATAGGGAGGAAAGGCCCACTTTTTTAAAGAATCTCGGTTATCACTTAAGAAATGCCCTTGAAACGAGTAAGGGGACAAACCTGCATTGTAAAGTTCAATCCAATCCGGAGAAGTTCCATCGGGGAGAATATAGTGGGTTCCATTGGAATTGCTTGCCTCATTAATTACTACCTGTCCAAAACTAACAAATGAACAGAGTATAATGACAATACTACCAAGAAATTTTGACATAGAACGAAAGTACAATATTTTTTCAAATATAAAAACAGGTGGGCGTGCATTGTTAAATAGTATGCTACAAAAATTATAAGCAGTAATGGAAATGACCACTTATATCTCAATAAGATCTTGGTTTTTTTAGCAAAATAAAGCGACCCTGCCTGGAAAGGCAGGGTCGCGGAATTATTAAATGGTTAAATAGTTGAATTACCTTCGGTGCTGCTTCGCGGTGTTAAAATCTCCTGACTGCACGAACTCTATAGGTTTGGTCCTTCCATTCGTAGATCCTGTCGCCGTCGTGCCAGAAACTCTGGAGCCACCCATTGTACGCGCTGAGCTCGGTAGAACTCCAATAGTAGGCGACCTGAAAGCCATTGGTAGCCCCCAAAATTGTGTTTACAACTAATACAGCATTGTAACATAGATTTAATTCCCATATTGAGGGCAAATACCAATCGCTAAAACCACCTGAAGAATAATTAGCACAAAGGTATGCCGCACCACTATTGTCACCTTGAGCAACTATGGCAGTTGTATTAGCTTGTCCATCAATTAGGCTTTGCGCTGTTGCTCCTATTAACGTACCTGTAATACTGCTGTATTGTGCAGATGCACTAACATCTGTTAAAGATGCTATCAATCCTTTTTCAACACCACTTTCTTTCCAAACAGCTATTACAATGCCGCCACCAAAGAGTTCGCCTATGTAGTGGGTAAAGCCCCCCGTTCCGGCTGGCCCTTGAGGACCCGTTGCTCCGGTTGGGCCCGCTGGACCTTGTGCACCATCAGCACCTGCTGGACCTTGAGGACCATCAGCACCGTTAGCACCTGCTGGTCCTTGTTCGCCTTGTGGACCAGTAGCACCAGTTAATCCGATTGGACCTTGAGGACCTTCTGGGCCTTGAATACCTTGTGGTCCTTCTGGGCCTGTTGCACCTGTATCTCCTGTTGCACCTTGAGGACCTTGATCTCCTTGAGGACCTTGTGCACCATCAGCACCTGCTGGACCTTGAGGACCTTGATCTCCTTGAGGACCTTGTGGTCCTTCTGGGCCTGTTGCACCTGTATCTCCTGTTGCACCTTGAGGACCTTGATCTCCTTGAGGACCTTGTGCACCATCAGCACCTGCTGGTCCTGTTAATCCTATTGAACCTGGGGCACCATCAGCACCTGCTGGACCTGTTAATCCTATTGGACCTTGTGCACCATCAGCACCTGCTGGACCTTGAGGACCTTGTGCACCGTCAGCACCTGCTGGACCCGCTGGACCTTGAATACCTTGTGGTCCTTCTGGGCCTGTTGCTCCGGTCGGACCTGCTGGACCCTGAGCACCTGCTGGACCTGTCAATCCTGTCAACGGCCCCGTTGTGTAAACACCTCCATCCAAATAGGTAAATGTTAAAGTACCATCTCCGTTGTCGGTTACTCCAGTGATTCCATTTCCTGATTTCTCTGCGTACAATGCATACGGAACACTCCATAACTTTTGCTTTGATGTTATCGGATTGGGTAAATCTTCTACGGTGATCGTCACTCCAAGGTAAGCATCAATGCCTTTCCAATCAATAGCATTGAATGAGTTGGTGGTGGTTCCGGTTCCAATTGTAAGCTCCAAAAGTCCATATTCGTCTGTACTCACTTGGGAATGCGTTTCCGAATAAACTGCATTGCCATTCTCGCCATTTGTAATAGTGAATGCTACATCAACTTTTTGGTTCTTGGCAGGGATTTGACCACTGCTATTTACACCAACTTGTTGGGTTTCATATGGGACGTAGACCATTGCTTGGTAATTGATACCCTGAGGCACTCCTGGTTGCGCATAAACTCCGATGACAAATACGAGCGATAATAATGTAAAGATGATTTTTTTCATGGTTATATAATTCTAAGTTTAATTTAAAGATTAAATGAGAGTCCAACTAGCACTTTGTGACCCTTGTTTTTTGATTTTTCAGATGGATCATTTTCAATTTGATTTAGGCCTAAACTATACCTGTATTCAAAATTTAGATGCAAAGATTCTGTAACCTTGAAGCGGCTGTTAAGAATGAAACCGGCATTCAGGTCCCAATTTTTCAAATTTTTTGATTCATTTAAATTGTAGCGAATATCTCCAACAGTTTGCTCGCCCATTACTAAATAGTCGTATCCGAACATTAACCCTGGCGATACTGAAAATTTATCGTTGCTCATTGCTTGGTATAAATATGCCACTCCAACTCCAAGGTAATTGAGTTTCCAATCTACTGGAGCATCTAAGAAGTTCGATTTTGCACCCATTTCGCTGTATTGAATTTCAGGACGAAACAAACTTTTTGCACCAAGGCCTAGACCGAAATTTAAATTGTAAGTACTTCCGGTACGGTAACCCAAATTTTCATCTGTTCCACCCGCGGCGTTTTCAAAGGAAAAACTTGAAAATGATTTTCCGCAATTAAAGTTTACATGCTGAAGTTTAAGGCTTGCCTTTTTACCTCCCTTTGCCGATCGAGACGGCTTCGTAGCTCGTGTTTTATCAGCTTTGGCCTTCTTTTCTTTTGGGGCTGCTGCAGGCTTTTCAGCTTTGGCCTTCTTTTCTTTTGGGGCTTTTGCAGGCTTTTCAGCTTTGGCCTTCTTTTCTTTTGGGGCTTTTGCAGGCTTTTCAGCCTTTTCTTTTTTGGTTTTGGACTCCGAAGGCTTAGGATTTTGGACTTGTCCATGAGACACAAAGCCAAGCGCAAGTAATGCAATAAATAAAATTGATTTTTTCATAGTTTTAGTGAATTATTGAAATTTTAAAGGATGATACTCTTTTACCGCTCGTGATTTGAAGGTGATACAAACCCGTTGCAGGTTGATCTATAGATACTGAAGTAAGCTGGTTACCTAAACCGTTACTGCTCAGAACTTCTTTGCCACTTTGGTCCACTATTGTGTATTTGAAGGGCTCATTGTCCGCAAGATTCACCTGGAACCCAAACTGTCCATTGTTGGGATTCGGAAAAATCAATGCATTCAACTCATTGCGCTCAGTTTCGTAGTAGAACGGTTGATGAAAACCTTGTCTCAGCGAACCATGCTCGGATTTTATAAACGAAGTTAGACTGGGCTGTCCAACGGTTTGTTGAATTAACACCGACCCATTCTTCATTGATGGACCAAATGAACCCAGCGTTGATCGTACAATCTTTTGAGAAAAGGAAATCTGTACGCAAAGAACAGCTAAAGCGAAAAATAAAATATGTTTCATATTTGTTAGTTGGAGGATCAAAATTAATAAAAATTTCAAACAAAAAAAAAGAGATTAAATACCAATAATTTTTTTTCAAGTGGAAACTTTAACCCACTGAAATCAAAGCCATTACTACACTTTTTGCATTTTCATTTGCTTTGCCGCCAAGGTATAACCGCCACCTGAACCATCGATAAAATGGAGGTGTTCTCCCGGTTTCAGACCTTCAACAAGACAGGTCATCATCGCTTGATCGGACCGATGGATTCCGAAATATAGAGTGCCAGTGCTATATTCATTTTGAAGCAAAAATTCGATTGCCTGTGCTTGTTCATAAGAGCAATCTAAGACTGCGCGAAATGAGGAATCAAATTTCCGGAAGTCGCAATGAGAAGGTATGTCCTCCACATAACGGCGTAGTTTTGGAATGGGGACCTTGAAATTAAATAAGCATCCAGCAATAAGAATTTCAATAGCCCGAGAAATGCCCGAGAAAGTGAAGCGCCGTTTTTGGTAGCGACGTTCCTCCCGCAAAAGAGTAGGGGCTGAACGGTAGCCTCGTAGTTCCCCTAGTGCAGGGTTGGCAGATTCCATACCACCACTAAAAATAGCCTCTAATTGCTGAATTACTCGATTAAAAGTAGCCGAAGTATTGAGACCTTTCCCAGTTCTGGCCTCGATAATTACAGAAAGGATGACTCCATTTCGGCTAGTGAGAGGCTTCCATCGGCACGATAAGCCATTCAAATTGGGATCACTTATTTTGCTTCCACGGTACTCGAGGCGACTCCCTTCCTCTTTAAAGAATTCCTCTGCCACTTGGAGTCCGTTGCCATAAAATTCAGCCAAGACACACGATTCCGATACTGCAAACTTTGCTACTTTAATGTGTGCCCCGTGTTTTTCTAATTCCGAAATTTGAATAAAGCCAAGTCTCAGTACGAGCCCAAAATTGTGTCGAGCCATGTCCTGGAGTCCTGCGAGCGTTTCAAGAACGATTTCCTGTGATCCGTTCGGAACGAGAAGGGTAGCTCCATCACCCCCGAATACAAAAGGAAATTCAAGATTATCCAATGCATTTTGTGCCGCTGAAATAGATGCTGCTCCGAGGGTGTTGACATCTTTATATCGCCCCTCATGAATGGCCTTCGTTGACCCTTGTATGTCTGTGAGAATCACCCACCAATCAGACGGCGCGATTGAATAGTTTGATTCATTTGCAAGCGATGCAAAGTCGCTTAAAACAGGGAGCTTGAGGTAAAAATCTTGCATAGAAAATATCGTTTAGGTGTTAGCAGGGTCCTGAGAAGGAACAAAATATGGACCGTTCTCCCAATTCAATTTTTTTTGTCTGACGTCTTTTATCACGCGCTATTGCTATTTAGTTTAATTGGGTTTTAAAGTTGTTTTTCGGGTTTAAAGGATTGGTCATAAATTATTTGTATTATTCCGAGGATGGTTATTGGCCTGTTGAGGATATCTTTTCTAGATCAATCAACTCACCTTATTTACAATCCAAAAAGTTAGCAATTGAGCATCAATTATTTCACCTGAATGATTTCTGTCGTCAAGGCGTAATTTTAGTAATTCTTCTCTTATTTCCTTAGAAAATGGTGGTTGATCCAAGTAAACACCTGACGTTCTTTTATTTTGAAGGCGAATATATCCATTGGTCACTTTGTCACCATTTATTTCATCTGGATTGGTAGGAAGATGTTCCGTAATCAAAAGATTTGGAATATGTTTCGTGTTTTCCAAAATTTTAAGAATGTTTTCATTACTCAGGTGCTGCAATACTTGTCTGATTATGCATAAATCAACTTTGGGTATTTCTGCATTTACAGCTGAGGCATCTACACATGAAAAACGAGTCTTTTTATTTGCATAGCCCTTACTCAAATGGTCAATCAATTGGGGAACAACATCCAATCCGATATAATCAACATCAACTTTTTTTAGTATTTCTCCTGTGACATTAAAATCTCCGCAACCAATTTCACATACAGATTGGATTTTATTTTCTTTTATAAAACTCGAAATTGTAGTGATATAAATCTGTACATCTTTAAAATAAGTTCCTTCACCAGAGTAAAAATTATCCTCCCCTTTTCCTCCCCAATGATGACTCAGGTATATTTTTGAGAATATCTCCTTGTTCGAGCGATTTCGATTAAGAATGTCTGAAATAAAGCGTTTCAATGATTGAATCATATTTTTTAAACCTTATTTTACGTCCTCAATTTTAATGGAACGTTTTTCAGAGAGGGGTAAACCTATTGGCCTCCCTTATTTTTTAATAAAACGAAACACCGTTCTTTTTGAGGAATCAATTACATTCATGAAATATACGCCTGGTAACATCTTCTCAACATCAATTTCAAAATGTTTTTCTAGGTTTTTCTTGATTTCTTCAGAATAAATAAGTCTCCCGTTCAAGTCAGTTATATTTACTAAATAGTTAGGAATCGGGTTGGAGAACGATACATTTAATATTTTATCTGTCGGATTCGGATACAGATAAATCTCATTTGATATTGGCTCATCCAATCCCACCCAAATACAATCCTCAACAACAATCAGCGCATTCGAAGTATCCGCAGCACAA